>Ga0206106_100140_pt1 | contig 120236 bp, 105 predicted proteins | sample 1B1ome_FD_148677 | JGI IMG/M metagenome (GOLD analysis project Ga0206106, IMG submission 148677) | Enriched microbial communities from leaf-cutter ant dump, University of Wisconsin, Madison, United States - 1B110A | ecosystem: Environmental > Terrestrial > Nest > Insects nest > Nest dump...
GCGGTCGCGACTTTCTTTCACAGCCACATCCGGCAGCCCGACGATCACCGCCACCGGAGCCCCCTTGGCCGCGTTAACCTCTATCTCCACTTCGTATGCATCGACCCCGTAGACGGCTGCCGAGTAAACCTTTGCCAGCATCCCGCAACGTTATACAAACCCGGCAGGGAAGGGAAAGCGGGAAACGGGGCAAAAACCGGAACTCGAAAGAAGGCGGATACCAAATCCCGATCCTCCGCGGCATTGCCGGAAATGCTCTGATGGGGATCAACCCCAGAGCGCATCGGAACCGGACGATTCAGGGAAGATCGTCCAACTGAGGGTCATGGAGTCACTACCAGAGGCACGGCTTTTTAGAGAAGTTCAATGATCGCCTTGGCTATCGGCAATATGACAGCCCGGACATCCAATTGACCTAGCGGAGATCAATAATATAGCGATATAAACATCCCTAACGCGCCTTTTGCAATGATACAGTTGCTCATTGGCCATGGGGTTAACCCTTGCCTGCTCCTCCCGTAATGGCCCGGGGCGGGACTGCCGGCGAACGGCATCCGTCTCCCCGGGCACCTTCCGGCAACCGCCTCAATCCCGGCGGCTTAGCAGGCGGAGCACTTCCAGATACAGCCAGACCAGCGTCACCAGAAAGCCGAGCGCGCAATACCATTCATAGTACCGGGGCACACCCGCTTCCGAGAAACGCTCCATCAGGTCGAAATCAAGCAGGAAGTTGAACGCGGCCAGCCCGATCACAAAAAGGCTGAACCCGATGCCAAGCATGCTGCTGTCATGCAGCATCGGCACGGGAACCCCGAAGAGACGCAGCCCCACGGCGATCAGGTAAAAAACCATCACACCCCCCGTCGCCGCGACAATGATGGAACGCAGCCGCGCCGTCACCGTGATGATCCGCGTCTGGTAAAGCCCCAGCATGGCAAACAAAATCCCGAAGGTAAGCATCACGGCCTGCGTCACAATATCGCCGCTCTGCTGGTTAAAAAGCATGGATATCGCCCCGAGAAAGGTTCCCTGAACCACGGCGTAAACCGGCGCCACCAAGGGCGAACTCTTGGGAGCGAAAACCCCCACCAACGCCAGAACCAGCCCCAGAAGCGGCAATCCATAGAGGAAAAGCTTGCCCATTCCCACCAGCACCGGAGCATAGTTCCACGAAATGGCAGCGGTGACAAAGCAGAGAAACGTCAGGAAAGCCGTCTTTCCGATCGCTCCGGAAAGCTTCATGGTATCCGAAGCGTAACCGGCCTCAATGCCTTCCAGGCGACTTTCATTAAACAGAGGATTCATGGGAACCATGTAATACAGCAATTTTCCGCTGCCTGTAAAGAATTCCCGGATGAAATGATACCGGAACGCAAACACGGAGTGTCCGGAGTCATTCCAGAAAAAAATTTTTAGTGACATCGCATTCTGATATGCTAAGAAAATTCTGCACAATCGTGGTTTGCGGGATCGCCTCTCCTCGAAATCGTTGATCAAATCAGCATTTCCCGACATAAGGGAAACGCGAACGGTCGCGGTGATTTCCGGAATCTGCCGCCATCAGCATACGGGAGAAAAAGCCGGGAGCGAAATTGAATGATTTCCGGCAGGATACCTGCTTCCATGAATCGTTGCCGATTGAATGGGTCCGGTCGTGTCCGGCACGAAAGGATGATTTGATCCGCTATTGCCAGTGCCCTGTTGAAGAATCGAAGGGATTCCGAAAGGAACGACCGCTGTTTTCAATAGGGTTCCAGGTGCAGATCCGGCCAGGGGAGCGCTGATTGAATCGTACCGGCTTTAGCCAGCCGCTTCCCTGATCAACGGAAAAGATGGAAAGGATTTTTGAACACCAGCGGACGGATTCCATCCAAAACAAAATACATGATCCGAACATGATCCAAGAAACACCGATGATACCCCTTTCCGGGTTGCCTTTTTCCGCCCTTTTCCGGGTCGGGCGGAAGACAATTTTCCCGAAAATGGTCCGATGACGGTTTGCGATTTCGTTTGGTATCCCTGAATCAGGTCCGGCATTTTCTGACCAATCAAACGTCCCTTTGAAACGATATAAAGATCAGATATCCGGTATGCCAAGGCCTCGCCTGAAGCCGGGAAACGATTGCATCTTCGCTTTTCGGAGCGCGTTTGTCGCAAACCGGATGGATCATGCGAAACCAAACGGACTCTGAAAAACAGGATTCACACCGGTTCCAATCCCTTTGTGCCACCGCAAGCCTGAATCTCACCGGCAAAGATCATCTCAAAACCACCACCCAGGGAAGGTCAATCGCTATCCCCGAAAAAACCTTCCTGTTTTCACACCATTATGACTACATCAACATTACGCATCTCATTGCTCAAAGAATTGATCGCTCTGGAAGAAGAGCGGGCCAAGGTAAATGACAAGATTGTCGCCTTGCAGGACAAGCTCCAGTCCAACACAGACGTAACCCCGCGTGCGGCGCGTTCCAACGGAAAAGGGGGACGCGCTCCGGCGCTTCGCAAGAAGGGCGAACGGAAAGGCTCCCTGCGGGACCAGATTCTGGCGGCGACGCATGCCGCCGGAGAGAAGGGGATCACCATCCAGGAACTGGCAACCCTTCTGGAAAAGAAATCGGCCAACATTCACTCCTGGTTCAGCGCCAACGCCCGCAAGCTCAAGGAACTCAAAAAGATCGGGGAAGCCCGTTACGCTCACACCGACGCGCTCGGCAGCAAAACGAAAACGCCCGCGGCTCCCCGGAAAGCCCGCGGAAAAAAGGCGGGTGCCAAAGCCGCCCCTCTCGCGGATCGCCCTGCCAAGCGGGGAGAACTCAAGTCGGCGATTCTGGCGGAACTGCGAAAGGCGGGCGAGGCGGGTGTCACCATCAAGGAACTCTCCGGACGAACCGGCTCCCGTTACAAGAATCTCTACATCTGGTTCGTGACAACCGGCAAACGGATCGAGGGGCTCGAAAAGGTGGGCCCGGCCCGTTACCGTCTCAACGAGGCCGCCTGAGGGCGGTCGCCGCTCCGGAGCACCGGAGGATACCACCGGAACGGGTCCGGTCCCAAGGATCGCGGTCGTTCCCCGAACGCCGCGAGCCGTTGCGCTGCCTTGCAAAAACCAGGCGGCTGTTTCAACGGCTGTTTCCTGGCCTGAACGGGGGGCGCAACGCGATGTCTCCGCAAGGGGCGCGCAAGGGGCGACCGGGACAATTACGGAAAATGCGCTGAATCCGCCCTGAAAGCGGCACCGGATCACCCTGCCGCGCAATCGGGCTCTTGCGCCTCGCGTGATTGCGAAACAAAGGGACGAAGGAGGGATCGCGTCAATGCCCGAAGGGAGGACAAGGCAACGGAAGAAGCCGGAGAAGCCACGCGAGCCGGGAGGAAAGCCGTCCCCCGCTTGGAGGGCTTGCATCCTTGTCCCGGTTCAACCGGGTTTTACCCGAAGGTAAGCTTCTGGACGTTGGAACTCGCCGCTGCGTTGAGCACGTCCATGATCCGCTCGTGCCGGGCATCCGGCGAGGGGCGGATGATCACCGGGTCTTCGCCGCCCATGCTCATCATCAGCGTGAGCTGATCGCGAAGCTGGGGCAACCGCTTGTCATCCGGCCCCCCCACCTGGGTGTTGTTGATGACCACGTACCCTTCGCTGTTGATTTCAATAATGATCGGCGTGACGGCGGGAGGCGTCCGCCTCGTCCCGGCCTGGGTGGAACTCCCTCCGGGAAGGTTGATACTCAATTCCCGCTCCTTCACCTGCTGACCGGCGCTCGCCATGAAGAAAAGCATGAGAACGAACACCACGTCCACCATCGGAGCGATCTGAAAGCCAACGTCGCCGTCTTCTGAACCTACTGATGCCATGAGTTAATTCCGGAAAAAATAAAAAGACTTGGGGGTTACATCCGAGGGGGCCGCCCGGCTACCGGGGTACCTCCTTGTCCATCACGGAAAAGGTGATGCTGGTAATCTGGGCATCGCCCACCGCCTTGAGGATCTGGCGCAGGAAGGCGTACCGCACCCCGCGATCCGCACGGATCAGCACCCGGGTCTGCGGCGCGCGCATCAGCGCGTTGGAGAGCACCGGGATGATTTCCGCCGGGGTGTTGTATTTCACGTCGTTGATCTCCAGGATGCCGATGTCATTGAGCGGCACCCAGATCACGTTGACGATCACCTGCCCGACGTTGTCCTTGGGCGCCTTCGCATCCGCAGCCACCGGAAGATTGATGTTCTGGTTGACCTGCAACACCTCCGTGGAACTGATCGACATGAAGAAAACCAGCAACACCAGGAGGATGTCGATCATCGGAGCGATCTGAAACTCCGGATCTTCCTCGGGAGCGTTGCGCATTTCCTTGCGCCGCTTGTCAGCTTTGTGTTTGGACGCCATGGAGGGTAATCAAATTGGGGGCAAAGGCGGGGGCGGGGGGCGGCGATCCGGCGGACCGGTTCACTGCGCCCACTGAAGCGTGGCGCCGCAGTGCGGGCACGGGTTCTGCCCCGGGCTGACCGCGCCGTTGCAGACGGGGCAGTTGGTGGTCAGCGAAACCGAGACCTTGCGGCTCTGGCGGGCGGCGGGAATGGTCCCGGCACCGGCGCCGGCGTTGAAATCGGCACCGATCTGAATGCCCGAAAGCTCGTCGAAGGGGATGTCGCGCACGAGCGTGTTCACCACGTCGTCCCCGTGAACGATCACCATCTGCGAGCGGTTCCGGAAAACGTAGTAGGCGACGAAGGCCGGGATGGCGATGAAGAGACCGCTCGCCGTTGCCAGAAGCACCTCACCGATGGAGGTCGCCAGGGCGCGCGGATCGGCGATCCCCTTCTGACCGAGGACGGCGAACGCCCCCATCATCCCGATAACGGTGCCGAGCAGCCCGATCATCGGGGAGATAACCCCGATCACCGAAAGGTAACTGTTGCGCGTGCGCATGACGGTGGCTTCCCGCAGGCCGTGCTCGCTGATCGCTTCCTCCACCGCTTCCTTGCCGCGGCCCAGCCGGGTGAGGGCCGCCCTGAGAACGTTGGCGAGGTAGTTGCGGTTCGCGTTGCAGATCTCCCACGCTTCCTGATAATTGCCCGCCTCAAGGGTATCGCGCAGGGACTGGACGAGGGTGGGCGGCGCGATCTTGTCGTTGCGCAACGTCAGCACGTTCTGGATGATGAAGGTGACCATGACGATCGAAGTCACCAGGATCGCGATCCAGATCATGATGATGAGCGGGCCGCCGTGAAGAATCGTCCCGATGATGGTCGTGGGATGATCGTCCCCGGCCGCCGCGGCATCGCCCTCCACGGCGGTGGTCTCGGCGGCGGCGGCCGCCGCGTCAGCCGCATCCTGGGCGAAGGAAGGCTCGGCAATCAGGAAGATCAGTCCAAAAACGAGGAGAAACGGGAGGAACTTTCGGATTTTCATGGAAGATAAGATAGTTGAAAGGAAGCTAAATGCAGGGGGGAGGTCAAGGGGAACCTTGAAAGAAAGGGACGTTTTTTCAGGGAACCGTCACTTTCTTCTCCTGGCGCAACGCGTCGGCGCGCGCCTGGGCGATGGAGACGGCTTTCTCGCTCTGGGGGAAGAGGGTCACGGTGCGCAGGTAGTTTTCCAGAGCGGCGGCATCATCGTTCTCCGCCTCGTTCACCTGCCCCATCACGGTAAAGGCCCAACTGTAGGCGTCCCCCATCCCGCGGGGAACGTTTTTTTCCTTGAGCGCGGCGGTGATCACCGGCTCCAGCCTTTCTTTGGCCGCGGCGTAATCCTTGCCTTCGACGGCGATCCGGGCCATCCCGACGGCCGACCGGGCGGAACCTCCCTGCCCGCCATAGGTTTTCTCAAAAAGCGTGTAGGCCGCTTCCGCCTCCTTGTTCCGGCCAAGCTCCACATAAAGATCCCCGAGGAGCCCGCCTGCCTGCCGTGCCCAGGGGAGGGGAAGGCCGTTGTACTTGTCCACCAGCGCCTTGGTCGCGGCGAGCGCCTTGGCATAATCCCCGGCGGTATAGGCTGCCTGCGCCGCGGCCACCTCGGGCGGGGCTTCCATCCGGATGTTGGTGATCTGCGCCAGCGGGAAGCCGACCCGGCCCGCGCCGACCTGGATCTGGACATTATGGTTGGCGACACCGAGGATCTTCCCTTCCTGGGTTCGACCGTCCCGGAAGACGACCTGATCCTGCGCCTGGCCTTCCGCGCCGGAAATAAGGAGACAGAGACCGGCAAGAAGTGCAAAAAGAAGTTGATGGGGGGAAACGCTGCGTCTTAGCTTCATTTTTTCGAAGAACAAGGTAAAGAAAGCTATCGCCGAAATCAACCGCAACCCGCAACCATTTTTTTCCCTCGAATGATCAGCTCGCTCCGCAAGTACCAGCAACCGTTGATGCTCGTCATCACGATCATCATCATCATCGCCTTTGTCTGGCTCTGGAATGGCACGAGCCCCCAGTTCGGCGGCCACCGGCCGGGGGAGGCGAGCTACCGGATTTACGACCGGGTGCTCCAGCAGGGCGACGTGGAACGGATCGCCCGCCGGTTTTCGCTCGCGAGCGCCCTCAACCTCAACGACCTGCTCGTCGGGCTCGTCGGCAATGCTTCGGACCAGGGGCAGGCGGTGGAAAACTTCGTCTGGAACAGCCTGATCGTGGAGCACGAGGCGCGGCGGCTCGGGGTGGCCCCGACGGATTCCGAGGTGGCCGACGCGATCAAGGCCCTCCCGGCCTTTCAGACCAACGGCCAGTTTGATCCGATGAAGTATCAGGAGTTCGTGCAGGAAATGCTGATGCCGCGCGGATTCACGGACACGCAGGTGGAAGAGCTGCTGCGGGACAACCTGCGCGCGCGCAAGCTGATGGAACTCATCGGCGCGACCGTGGATGTGACCCCTGCCGAGTTTGACCGGCTCTACACGGAGGATGCCCAGCAGAACGAGGTGAAGCTGATCGCGCTCAAGCTCGAAGATTTCGTCGCGACGGCGCCCGAGCCGACCCAGGAACAGATCGACGCGTACCGGAAGCGGCACGCCTCCGCGCTGGTCACCCCGGAGAGACGGGCGGTGCGTTTCGTCCATATCGGTCTCAAGGACGAGGAAAAAACCCTCACCGGCAAGGAACGCGTGGAGGCGCTCCAGAAACTCTCGGACCGGACGAACGATTTCGTTCAGGCGCTTCTTGGAGACGGGGCGGTTTTCGAGAAAGTGGCCGGGGATTTCGGCCTGAAGGTGGAAAAAACCGCGCTCTTTTCCCGCGCGGAACCGCCGAAGGAACTCGCGGGCGTTCCGCAGGCGCTCCCGCAGGCGTTCCTGCTCAGCGAAAAGGAACCGTACTCGGACGCCGTGGAAGCCGCCGACGGCTTCTACGTGCTCGCGTACGATTCCGTGGAGGCATCCCGCCCGCTCACGCCGGAGGAAGCGCGGCCCAAAATCGTGGAAAACCTCAAGCAGGAAGCCGCCCGCAACGCCCTGACCACCAAAGCCAACGAAGTGCGCACGAAGCTCGCCGAAGCGCTCAAGGCAGGCAAACCGCTCACGGAAGCCGCGGCGGCCCTCGGCGTCACGGTGGAGGATTTCCCGCTCTTTTCGCGTACGGAATTCCCGCGGGAAAACCCGCTCGCCCCGCGGGTGCTTGAAGCGGCTCCCAAGCTGCCCGAAGGCGGCCTGAGCGAAGCGCTCGCCACCGCGGAGGGGAGCGTGATCGTTCATCTCGTGCGGCGTCTGCCCGTGGATGAAAAGAAGATCGCCGAAGCCCGCGGCCAGCAGTTGAACTGGCTGCGCTTCTACAAACAGGCGAGCGCCTTCCAGCAATGGTTGCAGGTCCGCCGGAAGGAGGCCCACATTTATAGCGAAGCCCCCAATGACGCCCGGGAGGGGTAGCGCCCCCCTCTGCGTCCTCCCTTGAAATGAACGACGACATCCGCCAACAGATCGAAACCCTCTTCGACGACGCCAACGGCGACCTCGCCCTGGGCGAACTCGAAGCCGCCGTGGAGAAATACCGGCGGTGTGTGGAGCTGGACCCGGAGTACTTCGACGGCTGGCACGCCTTCGGCATGGCGCTGATGAAAACCGGCCGCTACCCGGAGGCGATCGAGGCCGGGCTCCGGGCCGTGGAGCTTCACCCCAACGACCAGCTCGCCTGGTCGAGCCTTTCGCTCTTCTACGTCCGCAACCACCAGATCGCCGAAGCCGAAGCCGCCGGGGCCAAGGCGCGGGTTCTTTCCTGGGGCGGAAAGCTGCGCAAGGAGCCGTAACCGGGCTCCCCTCCTCCTCCCCCCCCCGGGCGACCCCTTGTTTTTCTTTATGAGCAAACCGTTTTTCATCACCACCGCGATCGACTACACCAACGCCGCGCCGCATATCGGCCATGCGTACGAGAAAATCCTCGCCGACGTGCTGGCCCGTTATCACCGGCTCAAGGGCGAACCGGTCTTTTTCCTCACCGGCGTGGACCAGCACGGCCAGAAGGTGCAGCAGACCGCGCAAAAGGAAGGGGTTGCCCCGGCGGAGTTTGCCCGGGGAATCACCACCCGGTTCGTCGCCCTCTGGGAAAAGCTCGGCATCTCCTACGACGCCTGGGCCGCCACCACGGACCCGCTCCATACGGAAACCGTCCGCCGCATCCTCGCCCGGCTTCATGAGGAAGGGCAGCTCTACAAGGCGCGGCACACCGGCTTCTACAGCGTGCGGCAGGAGCAGTTCCTCACCGACAAGGACCGGGGGCCGGACGGTGAATTCGGCCCGGAATGGGGCGAAGTCACCGAAATCTCCGAGGAAAACTACTACTTCCGCCTCGCCCCGCACCGGGACTGGCTCCTCTCCTATATCGACTCCCACCCCGGATACGTCACCCCCGCCTACCGTCAGGTGGAACTGCGCAACGCCGTGGAACGGCTCTCGGGCGACCTCTGCATCTCCCGGCCCAAGAGCCGCCTCTCGTGGGGGATTGAGTTCCCCTTCGACCCGGAATACGTCACCTACGTCTGGTTCGACGCCCTCATCAACTACATCAGCTTCGCTGGCTTCATGAACGGCGGGCAGGAGCGGAGCGAGGCGTTCGCCGCCCGCTGGCCCGCCCTGCACGTGATCGGCAAGGACATCCTCGTCCCCGCCCATGGCGTCTACTGGCCGATCATGCTCCGCGCGCTCGGCTTTTCCGAGGAGGAAATCCCCCCCCTGCTCGTCCACGGCTACGTGAACATCGCCGGGGCGAAAATGAGCAAGAGCCTCGGCAACATCGTAGATCCCTCCCTGCTCGCCGACCAGTACGGGGCGGACGCGCTGCGCTACTACCTGATGCGCGAAGCCGCCGTCGGGCAGGACATGGATTTTTCCCGGGAACGCCTCATCGCCCGCTACAACACCGATCTGGCCAACGACCTCGGCAACCTCCTCAACCGGACCCTCAACATGGCCGGGCGCTACCGGGAAGGGGTGCTCCGCCGCCCCGCCGCGCAGACGCCCTTCCTCGCCGAAGCCCGCGCCATCGCCGCCACCGCTTGCGAACGCTTCGATCAGGCGCAGATTCACACCGCGCTGGAAGCCGCCTGGAGCCTCGCCTCGCGCTGCAACGCCATGATCGAGAGCGAAGCCCCGTGGAAACTGGCGAAAGACCCGGCCCAGGCGGAGCGGCTCGACACCGTCCTCTATCATCTGGCCGAAGCCCTGCGCATCCTCGCCATCCTGATCTCCCCCGTCCTGCCGGAATCCGCCCGGGCCATGGCGGCGCAGCTCAATCTGGAGGAAGGGGTGCCGCTCCTCTCCACCCTTTGCGAAGCGGGCGCCTTGCCCGACGGGCACCGCCTCGGCAAGCCGACCCCGCTCTTCCCGAGGATCGAGATCGCCTGATTTTTTCCGATTGAACCCCACCCGACCGCCCTTCATCATCAGATATCTGTGAGAACTCTTCGCGAACAATACTACGACATCGAACGGATTATCGAGTTTGACTTCGTGCGCGCCACCGAGCACGCCGCCCTCAACGCCATCCAATGGCTTGGGCGCGGGGACAAGAACGCGGCGGACGCCGCCGCCTGCGACGCCATCCGCGGCATGTTCGACCTCATGAACATCTGCGGCGAAGTCGTCATCGGCGAAGGGATCAAGGACGAAGCGCCGGGCATCTTCAAGGGCGAACACCTCGGCACCTGGGCTCCGGGCACCCTCCGGTTCGATCTCGCGCTCGACCCGATCGACGGCACCACCAACATCGCCAAGGGATCGCCCAACTCCATCTCGTGCCTCGTCGGCGCGAGCCCGGAGGAGGGGATCACCAACGCGCTGCGCGACATCTCCTCCTTCTACATGATGAAGCTCGCCTACGGGCCGCGCGTCGTCCGGGCCATGGAACGCACCGGGGTGGAAACCGTGAACATCCGCAACAGCGTGGAGGAGACCATCCTCTGCGTCGCCAAGGCGCTGCGCAAGCGGGTGCAGGACATCGTCGTCCTGGTCATGGACCGGCCCCGGCACCAGAAGCTCATCGAGGAAATCCGCGCCACGGGAGCCGCCCTCCGGATGTTTACCGACGGCGACATCGCCGCGGCGATCGCCCCCTCCATCCTGGAGAGCGGGGCGGACCTCTACCTCGGCGTCGGCGGCGCTCCGGAAGCGGTGCTGGCCGCGGCGGCGCTCAAATGCCTGGGCGGCGATCTCCAGACGATGATCTGGCCGCGCGACGAAGCCGAGCGGCAGGCGATCATCGCCGCCGGGCAGGGGGACGACCTCGGCAAGGTCTTCTACGCCAACGACCTCGCCCACGGGCAGAACATCATCTTCTGCGCCACCGGCATCAGCGACAGCCCGCTGCTCAAGGGCGTGCAGATCCGCAACCACACCGCCACGACGCATTCCGTCCTGATGCGGGCCAAGAGCAAAACCATCCGCCAGATCACCACCCACCACGATCTGCGCACGAAGACCATCCACCTCCGTTCGGACAGCCGGGAACACCGGCTCTGATCCTGCGCCATGGCCGATTCCCCCTCATCCGCCCCCACCGGGGCCGCCGCGGAAATCCGCGAACTGGCCGCCCGGATCGCCGGGGAACTCGACGCCCTCGCCGCCCTCGCCGCCGCCCCCCTCGACGCGTCGGCGCGGGAACATCTGGAGCGGGTCCGCCAGGCGACGGCGCTCCTCTCGCAGCAGGCGCTCGCCCTCGCGGCGAACGCGCCGCCCACCGCCGCCGCCGGGTCCGACCTCCTCAGCGGCTCCCCGCTGCCGATCGTCCGGGAGGAGATCATCCGGGAACTGCGGGGGGAATCGCCCGATCTGCTCGAACACCTCATCAACCTCTTCTCCGGAAGCGCGCGCGAGACCGTCACCGAACTCGCCAGGGCCGTGGAAGCCCGCGACGGCAAGGCGATCGCCTTCCGCACCCATCACCTCAAGGGGAGCGCCTCGAACTTCGGGGCCGAACGCCTGATGTTTCTCTGTCAGGCCATGGAAGAAAAAGTGCGCCGGGGCGACCTGGAAGGGCCTAAACAACTGCTCGCCCCCCTGCAAAGGGAATACGACCTTGTCGTGACGACCCTGACGGCGTTTCTGGAGAGCTAACCGAGGATAAGAGGTTCCTGTGAAAATCCTGATTGCCGAAGATGATACCGTTTCGCGCGAGCGCCTGAAGTTCACGCTCGCCCGCTACGGGCACGAAACCGAAGCCTACGCCAACGGGGCCGAAGCCTGGGAAGCGCTCCAGGCCAGCCAGGCCCGCGTCATCATCAGCGACTGGATGATGCCCGGCATGGACGGGCTGGAACTCTGCCGCGCCGTGCGCGAACGCCGGGGGCACGATTACGTCTACTTCATCCTGATCACCGCCCTGCGCACCGAGAATATCGACTACGACAACGCCGTCGCCGCCGGGGTGGACGACTTCCTGATCAAGCCGATCGACCCGGACGCCATCTGGCGACGCCTCTACGTCGCGGAGCGCATTCTCAACTTCACCGTGCAGATCAGGCAGCTCAAGGACCTGATCCCGATCTGCATGTACTGCAAGAAGATCCGCAACGACCGCGACTACTGGCAGAACATCGAAAACTACATCCACGAAGCCACCGGGAGCGACTTCAGCCACGGCATCTGCCCGGATTGTTACGACCGGTGCCTTTCGCAGATGACGTAACAAGGGGGGTCCGGCCTCAGGCGCGGCGGCGCGTCTTCGCCGCAAGCAGCGGCGCCTGAATACCCAGGCCCTCGTTCTCCTGCGCGCGCGTGGTGCCGCCTCCGATGAAACAGGTCGGCAGGAGCACCCCCGGCCGGGAGCCCGGGTGATTGAGGCGATCGACCACCATCTCGATCGCCCGCCGCCCGATCGCTTCGAGATCGTGCCGCACGCGCGTGAGATTCGGGAACGGGCTCCAGGAGAGATCCAGCCCGGAAGCGCCGATGATGCTCACCTGCTCCGGCACGGCGATGCCCGCCTCCTCAAACGCCCGGAGCGCCCCGAGCGCCAGCCAGTCGCCCGAGCAGTAGACCGCGTCCGGCACGGGCCGCCCCGCCGCAAGGTAGTCGCGGATCGCCTCGTAACCGCCTTCCTGCGTCTCCACCCCGGCCTGCAAAAGCACATTGGAGACCTCCGGGTCGGAGTCCGCCCCGCTGCCGACCATCCAGCCGATCTGCCGCAGATTGTGCGAAACGGCGTAGTAAAGCTTGCGGGGATGCTGGAAAGCAAAGTTGGTGAGCTTGAGAAAACGCCGCCTCCCGCACCGGTAAAGGACATCGGCGAGATCGAAGCTCGACTTGAAAAAATCCGTGGAGACGAAATCGGCGGTCGCCCCGACGAAGGGCGGGTGGACATCCACGATCGGCTTGCCCTCCTTTTCGTACGCCTCCATCAGTTGCGCCCGGTGCTTGCTCACCGAATACGGGAAGACCACCAGCGCGTGCAGGGAATCGCGCTTGGCGATGAGTTCCGCGATGTGCCGGTCCGTCCCGGCGGAAGTGGGGGTGACCCCTTCGAGGATCGCCCCGGCCCCGATCGCGGCCTGAAACATCCCGCCGCCGATCCGGTGAAGCCACCCGTTGTAATCCTGAAGCCGCTCCACCGGAATGCTGATCCCGATCCTCAGGTGCCCCTCGGGCTGTTTGCGGGTGGAGACCAGAAACGTTCCGCTGCCGCGACGGCTGCGGATGCGCCCTTCCCGGGCAAGCTGCCGCAGGGCGCTCTGGACCGTGCCGGGGCTCACATCCAGAAGCCGCGCAAGCTCCTTGTTGGTCGGCAGGCGACTTTCCCCCTGTTGGGGCGGTTCGAAATGAGTGAGCAGATAGTGACGAACCCGTTCGCCAGCACGCAACTCCATGTACCCGTCACCGGGGCCGGTTTCTCCTGAAAGCATTAGGGAACTTTTGCCCTTTTGCGTAATAAAATCAATTCTTTCCGCGATAACCCTCCAGCGCCACCGTCTCCTGGCCGCCGCCGCGGGCAATGGTGAGGGTCTTCCCGTCGGATTCGATCCCCGTGACGGTCGGCTGATCCCGGTACGGCTCCAGCACCGTCACGAAACGGACATTGCTCCCCTCCACCCGGTGAAAGAGCGAGGGGGCTTCGTCCGGAACGCGGGTGGTGTTCGGGTTGTTCATCCCGGTGATCCCGGTGTAGACCTCTCCCTCCGCACTGGAAAGCTGCCAGAGGCCGAGATTCACGGGGCCGGAGCCGCCCTTTGCCTTGGGATGCGTCTGGGCGGAGAGATCCCAGCGCAGATGCACCGGCCCCTGCCCGGTGAGCCGGTGGAGCGCGCCGATCCGCGGATAATTCGCGCTCTGGGCCAGCGGCTCCTTCTGCGGCGTGGCCTTCCACCCCGGCCCGGGGGTGAGCGTGCCGAAGTTGTGATAGGCGAAATCGTAGCGGTGTTTCGCGTCGGATTCGAGATCGTCGATCACGATCACCAGCCCGTTGCGCAGGATCAGCGTGCGGACGTGGTCCACCCCCGGGGCGATCTCCGGAACCCGCGCGGTGGCAAACTGCTCATCCGCCCTGTCGCTCCATGCCAGCAGGGAGCCGATGGCCGTCTGCTGGTTCTGCGCGTCCACGAGGATCACGTTCTGGCCGAGCGAACCGGCCTTGCAAAAGGAATGGAGCACCGGGTCATCCACTTCAATGATCCCTCCCTTCCCGGCGTTATAGAGCGTGCCGGTGCCATGGGTGAAGGTCTTGCCAAAGGCGGCCAGCGTGATCTGGTTGCGGTCGAGGTGGCCGTGCATCGGGTTGCGCCCGTAGTCGAGCGTCGCCATGATCTGCGTTTCGGGCGTCTCCCCCGTGCGGAGGATCGCCAGCCCGGCCCCCTTGTATAGGCGTGGCTTGCTCTCCAGCAACGGCTTGAACCCGTCCGGGGAAGGGGTGTGGCCGGTGGCCAGACTCCGGACCTTCGCCGCGATCGAACTGCCGCGCCCGATATCCAGAAGCCACATTTCATCCGGGAAAATGGCGATCAGGTCGTCCGCCAGCGGGGATTTCGCCGCGTAGGCCCCGCGCCCGCAATCGCCGGAGTTGGGGATCGTCCCCCAGAGCGTCGCCCGCTGGTAAGGCATCTTCACGGCGGCGAGCAGCCGCCCCGTCGGGATGTCGAGCTTCAGGCCGCTGTTGCGCAGGTAGGCGATGGAAGGGAGGTACTCCTGCATCGCGGCGGTGTGGTAATTGGTCGGGCGGCCTTCGGAGGAAAAGCCATCGTCATCGAGATCCCCGAGCCGGGAGAGGATGCCCGGGTCCGTGAGCAGCGCCCAGCGGACGAGATTCGCGTCGTCGAAAGTCAGGCCGAGCAACAGCAGGTTGTGATTGGTGATGTCGGTCATGTTCGAGATGCCGCCGGGGAATTTGGCGATCTCCGTCGCGTACGGGAGGACGAATCCCTTGTAAATCCGCTCCCGGGCCTCGGGCGTGAGCGAGGGGGATTCCGAGATCATCCCGAGCATCCGCATCGTCTGGCGCATGACCCAGTTGCTCCCGTAGCTGCTGCTGTGGGCGACCCGGCTGGCGGCGAGGATTGCGGGGCCTTGGTTCCAGGCCGGTTCCAGCATGGAAACCCACGTCAGTTCCTTGTATTGCTTCGCCCAGAGTTCCAGCAGTTCCACCCCCTTGGCGGCGTATTTCTCATCGCCCGTGAAAAGGTAGGCGTAGCCGAGAAGCTCCGGGACGCGTCCCATCTGGCCGAGGTATTCCCTCCAGACCCGACCGGCCAGGGCGGTGCCGACCTCGCGCTCGCCCGTCACCGGGTTGACGATCTCCGGCATGAACGAGCCGATCTCGTAGCGTGTCTTCGTGCCCGGAACCAGCGGCCAGTAGTTGATCCGGCCCCCGAAAAACCCTCTCGGGATATGGGCGAGGCCGGTGACCACGAACCGGTCGGCTTCCGCGATCGTGCGCGGGAGATTGAGCGTCTTGCGGACCGCCTCATCCTGAAGCTTCGAGCGGACGAAGGCGATGTCGGCGTCGGGGATCACCACCTGTTTGCGGTAGCCGGGATCGAGCGGACGGGTGACAGGAAGCTCGAACGTGCTGGTCACCTCCGGGGCGGCGGCGGTGTGAAAGGCGACCCGCACCGGTTCGCTGTAGAGCGGCGGCGTGGCGGCGATGGCCGCTTTTTTCATCCGGGCGACGACGGTGAAGATCACCGTCTCCCCGTTTTTCGCCTCCCCGGAAGCCGGTTCGAGGGTCACCTCGAAATGTTTGTGCGGGGAAACGACCTTCCCATGGAGCGTGGTGGGCCGCCCGGTGGTGTTGAGGACGGGGATTTCCATCCGGTAGACGACGGAGCCGTCGGCCTCGTTGCCGCGGATCGGCCAGGTGATCGGGTATTCAAAGAACGGCTTGATGATGAGCGGGTTCGAGATGAGGCGGATGTCGGAGAGTTCCACCACGGTGTCCGGGGCGATCCCGACCGCGCCGAAGCGGAAGTGCGGATCGTTCCCGTCCGGATCGTCCCATGGGAACCAGTTGGGCCGGTTGAGATCAAGCTGGCGGGTGAACCACGGGCCGACCGGCGTCGTCTGGATGGCGGTCTGCCACTGGTGAATCTTGAACTGGCGCGCGCCGGAGACATGGCCCATGGCGCGGAAATCGACATACTCCGCATGACCGGAAGCGATGCGGAAACGGAATTCCAACCGGTCGAAATAGCGGAGCCGGGAAAAGAGCGGGTGATCCGGTTTCAGGGAAAGGTGGGCCTGTTGCCCGGGTTCCAGATACCAGCGGATCACCGGTTTTCCATCCACTTCGGTGGTTTCGACCCGGCTGTTGGTGGCGGTCCAGAAGGTTTCGGGCGGCGGCGCGGTGAGATCGACCCTTTCCGCACCGAAAAGGGAGAGGCAACTCGCCAACAGGAGAAGCAGGGGGAATTTCATGGAAATAAGATAGAGAAACACCAGAAATACATCAATTTCACACCATGGGTAAAGGGGTGAAATGGTCAATCTTGGGCAATTCAGAGGGATCGACACCCGGCGGATCGCTCAAGGGGGTGGGGAGCGATGGTTTTGCTTTCCTTTGCAGCCAATGCGGCCTAGTTTCCCGGCGGGTGAACGGCGGATGACCGCTGGCTTTTGCCAGAGGAAAGTCCGAACACCAGAAGGCAACATGCCGCGGAGAACACGCGGGGGTTCGCCCGCGAAAGCGGCGGATCACGGAAAGTGTCGCAGAAAACAAACCGCCGGGGGCAACCCCGGCAAGGGTGAAAAGGCGAGGTAAGAGCTCACCGCCCGGGGCGCAAGCACCGGGGCACGACAAACCCCATGTGGTGCAAGACAGAACAGGAAGAACGGGTCGCCTGCCCTCCGGGTTCCGGCAACGGAGCCACGGAATCTTCCGGGTAATAGTCGCACCGGCTGCGGGGGAACTCCGGTTCCCTCCTCCGGCGTTCCGGCTCCGCAAGGGCCGGGGCGAGATAAATGGTCATCCCGGGCGTTTCTCCCCTTCGGGGGAGGAGCCTCCGGACAGAATTCGGCTTACAGCCGTTCACCCCTTTTCCTTTTTTCCCCGGCAGTCGGCGCAAAAAACCCGCCGGATTTCCGATGGAAGGAAACCCGGCGGGTTAAAGGGAATCAACCGTGTGGGGGACCGCCTACCGGTAAAGCGGGCCGAAGTTCGCGCAGGCGCGGAAGTCCGCTCCCTCCGGGTTTTCCGTCCCGAAGGCATGCCAGGCGCTCGGGCGGAAGACCTTGTCCGCCGGGACGTTGTGCATGTAGACGGGGATGCGCAGGATGGCCGCCAGCGAGATCAGGTCCGCACCGATATGGCCGTAGCTGATCGCGCCGTGGTTCGCGCCCCAGTGGTTCATGACGCTGTAGACATCGCGGAACGCCCCCTGCCCGGTGAGCGTCGGGACGAACCAGGTGGTCGGCCAGGTGGAGTTCGTCCGGGCATCGAGGGTGTTGTGCACCTCTTCGGGGAGATCGACCGTGTACCCTTCGGCGATCTGGAGCGCCGGTCCGAGCCCCTTGACGAGATTGATCCGCGACATGGTGACGGGGATGCCGCCGCGCGTCTTGTACCGGGTGGACCAGCCGCCGCCGGGGAAGTATTCCGTGATGGAAGGGTGCCAGGTGGTCGCCTTGAGGCAGGCGTCCGCCTCTTCCGGGGTGACCTCCCAGAACGGCTTGAGCACCGGCTTGCCCTCCCGGCTCTGTTCCCCGGTGCCATCGAGCGTGGCGGGGCCCGAGTTGATCAGGTGGAGGATGCCGCCCGCGGCCGCGCCTTCGAGCGTGTGGCCGGTCACCCGTTTGACCGCCTCCGCGCTCCAGTAGGTGCGCACGTCGGCAAAGATCTGCGAGGTGTTGGTGAGCAGGTAGTTGAGGAGCATGGAAGCCCCGTTGAGGCAATCGTTCTCCGTCGCCACGATGAACGGGGCGCGGATGCCGTTCCAGTCAAAGGAAGAGTTGAGGATCGCCTCCATGAAATCGCCGTTGGGGCGGTAGTCCGTCCACTGCCGCTGGCCCTGAAAGCCGGAGGCGATCGCGTGGTGCCCGTGGGCTTCCTCCGCGAACCCCTTTTCCGCCAGCTTCGGGTTGCCGACCATCAGGTCGCGCAGGATGATCGCCATCTTCACGGAGGTTTCCCACTCGGAATCAAGCTGCTCGCGCGAGCGGGTCATCTCCGGCGTGTTGGCGTCGTCGCCCTCCCGGCAGTTGGCCTTCACCCAGGCGATGGCGCGGGCGTACTCCTCCTCATCGTAGATTTTCCGGTCGATGCGGCGGAGGATTTCCGTGGAATCAATCGTCTCCACGCGCATCCCGAGGTAGTTTTCAAAGAACGCCTGATCGACGATCGACCCGGCGATCCCCATGGAAACCCCGCCCACGGCGAGGTACGCCTTCCCGCGCAGCGTCGCGGCGGCGAGGCCCGCGCGGGCAAATTGAAGCAGCTTTTCCTCCACGTCGGCGGGGATGGAATCGTCCGAGGCGTCCTGAACGTCGCGCCCGTAGATGCTGAAGGCCGGGAGCCCCTTCTGCGTGTGACCGGCGAGGACGGCGGCGAGATAGACCGCTCCGGGGCGTTCGGTGCCGTTGAAGCCCCAGACCGCTTTCGGGATGCCGGGGGTCATGTCCATTGTTTCGGACCCGTAGCACCAGCAGCGGGTGACCGTGAGCGAGACGCCGACCCCTTCGCGGGCGAATTTTTCCGCGCACGCGGCGGCCTCGGCCACGCCGCCGATGGTGGAATCGGCGATCACGCACTCCACCGGCTCGCCGTTCGGGTAACGGAGCCGGGAGGAAATCAGCTCCGCCGCCGCGCGGGCCATGGCGAGCGTCTGGTCTTCGAGCGATTCGCGGACGCCACCAAGGCGGCCATCAATGGTCGGGCGGATGCCGATTTTCGGAAAACGGGTGGTCAGGGGAAAGGGATTGCTCATAGGGTGATCGGGAGGGTGATTGGGTTCAGGAGAAGGATTGAAGCCTGATCCTCCCCTCCCGTGCCGAAAAGCGCAATGGCGGGGGGTGACCTGGGGATGTCAATTTTTGACTTCCCTTCGGGTGATCCGATCGCCGATCCTGTAACCCTCCCGATGCCCCCCCAAGAAGAGTCCCAACCGGCTTATTTCAGCGATCAGGTGGAGGAAGCCCGGCGGTTTTACCTCGACATCAACCCGGCTTCGCGCCGTCCGCTTGGCGTGGCGAGCGGGGGGTGGGAGCGGTGCCGGCCTGATTACGACCTGCGCCGGAGCGGCTTTTTCTGCCCGATCATCGAACTGGTGGAGCGCGGGGAAGGATGGCTGGAGTTGGGCGGGCGGGAGTACCGGCTGCGGCCCGGGACGGTGTTCGTCTATGGCCGGGGGATCGCCCACCGCATCCGGGCAAGCCGGGAGGCGGGCCTGAGCAAGTATTTCGTGGCGATCCGGGGGAAGGGAGCGGCGGAACTTCTGGCCGGGGCGCGGATCGGCGGGGTGTTTGAAACGATGCACCCGGAGCGGATCACCCCGATCTTCGACGACCTGATCTCCCACGGCCTCGGCGATCATCTGGAGCGGGCGCGGCTCTGCCTCGTGGCGTTGCAGTATCTGGTGATGAAAATCGGCGACCTGGCCACGCCGTACCGCTCCGGCGAAGGGGGCGAGGCGGTGATGACCTACCAGCGGTGCCGCCGGTTCATCGAGGAAAACCACCGGCGCGTCCGCTCCGTGCAGGAGGCGGCGGCGGCGTGCCACATCGACCGCGCCTACCTCTGCCGTCTCTTCAAGCGGTTCCGGCGGCAGACGCCCTACGAATACCTGCAACACCTGCGGATGAACGCCGCCGTCGATCTGCTCCAGAACCGGGGCCGCTCCGTGAAAGCGGCGGCGGCGGAACTCGGTTTCCCGGACCCATATAATTTTTCCCGGGCCTTCAAGCGGGTTTTCGGCGTGAGCCCAAGCGGGTTGGCGGGGGGAAACCCCCGGCAACCGTGAGAACCACTGTCCACGGGCGATGGTTTGGCGTTCATATTTATTAAAATATGATCATCAAATTAATTTGATGTTTATCCGTGAACGTCAAAGACGTTTGACTCGCACCAAACCGCTCTCATGAGAATCAAGCGGGTTTGGCGTTCACCCATGGTTGCCTAAACGAATCCATTATCAAAAAACCGATAAAATTGACTTCAATCGAAGTTGAAATTAAAATTTCGGAAAATATGAGCATCGACACCTCCGGCGCGGTCTTTTATCACGAGGGTCAGTTCCCCCCGGAGGAGCTTGATTATGCCTTGGTGCTCCCTGCCCTGCTGGAAGCCACGGATGCTCTTGCCCGTTATGACCAGATGCTTCAGGGAATGCACCGCAACGAAATTTTTCTGGCACCGCTACGCAGTCAGGAAGCCGTGCTTTCTTCCCGTATGGAAGGCACCTTCAGCACGATGGATGAGATTCTGCAACTGGAGGCGGAATACGTGGACACGGGGGGCGCGAACGGGAATGAACGCCGATCCGATACGCTGGAAACGTTTCTCTACCAGAGCGCCTTGCGGACCGCGCAGGAACAGATGAAGGAGGGGCGTCCCCTTTCCGTCTCGCTTCTTCGCAGCATCCACCAGCAGTTGCTCAGTTTCGGGCGCGGGGCGCGAAAATCCCCGGGAGCCTTCAAAACGGAGCAGAATTACATTGGGCAGCAAGGGAGTCGGGAAGTGAGCTACGTGCCGATTGCGCCGGAAAAGCTCGATAGCGGAATGGAAGCGCTCTTTGCCGTGATCCGCGATCCGGCTCGCCCGATCCTGCTACGGGCGGCCCTCGCTCATGTGGAGTTTGAGGCGCTCCACCCCTTCAAGGACGGAAACGGGCGGGTGGGCCGGATGCTGATTACGCTGATGTTATGGGCGGAGGGGGCGATCTCCGCACCGTATTTTTACATCAGCCGGTATTTTGCCGATCACAAGGCCGAATACATCGCCTCCATGCGGGCGGTTTCTTCGGAAGGAGCGTGGGATGAATGGTACGTTTTCTTTCTGAAGGCGGTGAAGGAGCAGGCGGTTCACAATCTGGAAGTCGCCAGCCGCATCCGGGAACTCTACGAGACGATGAAACCCCGCTTCGCCGAAGTGCTCTCCTCAAAATGGGCCGTCCACGCGCTCGATTTCGTGTTTTCGTATCCGGTATTCGTGAATCGGCAGTTCACCAAAAAAGCGCAGATTCCTTCGCCCACGGCGGCCCGGTTCACGCGCCTCCTGCTGGATGCCGGATTTCTGGAAACCGTAAGGGAAGCTTCCGGGCGGCAGTCGGCCATCTACCGGTTTGAGCCGCTGATGGAACTGGTGCGGGTGTGATCCGGCGGGTGCCCGGGCGTGCAAAACGGGACGGCAAGGGTCTTTCTCCGTACCGAAACCGCCTTGAAATCAGGACGGGTCTCCTCCACCTGCGCCCTTATGGGATGACGGTGAACCTTGTTCGCTATTGATTGAATGGGGGCGGAATATGAAACCAAGGGGGATTCCAAGCAGAACCGCAACGCAAACCCCTCTGATCGAAGCATTCCAAAACAGGTCAAAAGGGCGACTCAAAGCCCGTGCGTAACCCATACCGGAGTCCCCCGGATAGAAGTACCGCCCGCCGGTATCATCAGGACCATAGGTTGCCCGGTAATACTGAATGAGGCCCTGCTCGGAAATGGCCCAGAGCAGATTCCATATGACTGTAAAAGAGAATATGGCAAAACAAGTATAACCGATGGCACGCGCACGCGATTGAGCGTGTCTGTCAGTGTAGCGAAACAGCAAAAATGCGAAGAAAAGAGCAACGACGAATGACAGGATCATGAGCCGGAACATCGGCCTCCAGGTCTGCATGAGCATCTCATGGAACAGGAGGAACACAGCGCTCAAGACAAGCAGGATTGCCGTGCAGATCGCGGGTTTCATCTTTTGATCGAACGTCAAGCTCACCCCGGCGACGCTTCGCTGGCGCGCGGAGGGGCGGAGGCCTTCGGCTGACACTCCCGGCACAGAAGGCGCTTGCCAAAGCGTTTGCTGTTGAAGCGGCAGAAGGCGACGACCTTGGCGTCCACCTCGCAGCCGCATTCATCGCAGCAGGGCGCGGATGGGGCCGGGCGGGTTGCTTTTTTCTGGCAGGGACGGCAGAGAAGCCTGCCGCCAAAACGGTCCGCGTTGCCCTGGCAATACTCCACCACCTTCGCCTCCAGCGGGGCCGCGCAGCCTTCACAGACGGGCGGTGGGGGCGGCGCGGGTGCAACGGGCTCCGGAGCCGGTGGCGTGACCCCGAAACGCCGGGCGTAATCCATGGTGAACGGGCGATGGTGCTCCGCGAGCGTAGTCAGGAACGAGCCGATGGTCTCGGAGGCGACCAGCTTTGTGATGGTCAGCGGATTACTGCTCATGTCCCGATCCCCCCATCGCTTGAGTTCCTTGGCGAAGAGGTCGCGCCTCACGATCCGCGCGCTACGATCCTTGCTGGAAACATGGCACTCCGGCGGCACGAGCACCCAATGATGATAGGTGGGGGTGATCCGGAAGCCGAGCCGGGTGGGCAGCAGGTTCCTCTCGCGCAACAGGTCGTCGAGCACGATGGCGTGCCGCTTGCTCTGCTCCACGGGAGAGGCCATGCCGCGCCAGCCGAAGCGGGTGCGGACTTCAAAGATGCCCTCCGCGTTGACCCGCAGCCCGGTGCTGATGTTTTTGCTCTCGATCAGGATGATGTCAAAGAAACGCCCGATGAGGAGATGGTCGATCTGCGCCACGCGCCCGTTGTGCTCCAGCCGCAGATCGTGCGCGATGGCGTAGTTGCGCGAATCCTTGAGGTGAAAGTCGATCTGGTAGGCGGCGTCCGCTTCGCCCCGCTGGCCGGAGTTCATCCGGAAAATCTCGGTCTCGATATCGCTCCGTTGCCGGGTGCTCAGATTCGGCAGTGTGAGCAGGTCGCGCAGTTCCCGCAGCCCCGGTTCGATGTCGTCCTTAACTTTGATCAGCATGATGCGGGTGATTTTGACCAAAATCCCGCCGGAGAGTCAAATCAACCCCTCCTGCGCCGATGCCAGAGCCACGCCCCGCCACCGACAAGCAGGAGCATTCCCCCCAGCGACGGCTCCGGGATCACCATCACCTGCCCCGTGCTGTAAAGCTCGCTCAAGTCCCAATAAAGCCCCGGGGCGAGGTCGAAGGTTTCGATCATCGAAAACTGCCCGAAAGACCGACCCTCCTCAAAAGAGAAGAGTTGGAAGAGGTCGCCAGCCCCGGGGGCGTACTCCTGCCAGCCGGAAAGCTGGAGCGTTCCCGCCACGGTCAGATCGCCCAGAACCACGAGCAGATCGTTCATGAGATGGCCGATCTCCATGACGAGGGTTCCATCTTCGCTCTGGGTGTAGTTTCCGTTCACCGTCAGGACGCCGGGGGAATTCCCCGGAGCCACGCGACCGGCATTGAGCAGGTTCCCCGTCACGGTGGCATTCCCGGTGAATTCGCCCATTTCGGGAACGGAGAGATCCCCGGTCAGCGTGCCGTTCACCTTCAGGATTCCCTTCTGGAAGAGGAAGCCTTCGGCCTTGGTGGGGGTCAGATCGCGAACCTCAAGCGTTCCTCCATTGAGGGTTACGCTACCGTTCGTATGAATGCGCAGAGTCCCGTCGATTTCCGCAGTGGCCCCGGAGTTGATGCTCATTGCGCCAACGCCGGTGGTGGCGGTGGTGAGGCTGCTGCCCCCCAGAATCACGTTCCCGCTGACGGCGAGCCGCGAACCGGCGTCCCCAACGCTCACCCCGGCGGTGGCCATCCTGCCGGCTCCAATGAGGAGGTTTCCCTGAATGTCGGCCCGCCCCCCTTCTTCAATCTCCAAATCCAACTCAATTCCGGTGTGCAGGCTGACGTCCCCCGTGATGGCAAAGCGGGAGTCCTCCCCGGTGACCCGGATCGTTACGACGGATTCACTAAACCGTCCAAGAAGGGCCTCGCCCGTTCCGGTATAACTGGCCCCGTCTTCAATGACGAGATGAGACCCTTCGGCACTATAAATCGCCGATGTGCCGCTGTTTTCCCAGGTCGTCCCTGCTCCATTGAGGGTGAGTGTTCCGTTCGCCAGCCGGAGGGAAGTGGAGACGATGCTCGCGGCTTTCTCAACCCTCATGGTGCCTTTGCCCTGCCGCCCCACAGTGATCCCCCCGGATTGCAGGGTCGTCCCCGCTCCCGTGACGAGGGCATTCCCCTCGCCCCCGTCGAAATACCCGAGCACGAGGGAGGCAACGGCCATTTCCACCCCCCCGGAGATCGTCAGCGAATGCTTGTCGAGGACGCCGACCCCGAGTTCCCGGGTTGCGTCCAGAGTGAAATGAATGGTCACATCCCGCCCGTCGCCATCGAGATGAAACTCCTGCTGAAAATCAGCGGCGGATGAAAAACTCATGTCCAGATCGCTCATCAATCCCCGGGTATAAATGGTGCCGTCACCGGTGATAAACGCCTCGGCAGCGAGCAGGGTGCCGGTATGGAGCGTTCCGTTATCGAATGAGAGCCGGTTTTCGGCGTGCCCCCCAATCTGGACGAGGTCTGCGGTGACGACACCCCCGTCCTCGATGTTCAACTGACCTTTGGCCTCGAAAAGCCCTGTGCCGAGGACGTTTCCGAGCGTGATCGTATCTTCAACGACCCATTGCGATCCCGTCCCGGTCACTGTCACCGTCCCCAGGGTTCCCGTACTGAATCCCACAGAGAGGTCGCCGGAGGTGGCCTTGCCTCCCGCTTCAATCCGAACGGTACCCTCGGCCGGACCGCCGACATTAACGCCAACGGCGGCCTTCCATTCCGAACCGCTTCCGGAAACCAGCACGGAACCCGGGCTGCCTTCCGCCCACCCGATGTAGGCTATTCCATCATAGAGCTTCGGAAGCACCTGCTTCGAAGCGGTGCCATCAAGGGTCAGGACGGAGCCATTGAGGATATCAAGGCTTCCGGGGCCGTTTTGAGTGTAGCCGATGGCAAGGACTTCCGCTCCCGTGCTGACCGCTCCGTTGGTCAGCGTGAGCCGGGGGCTGCCGGAGCCGCCGATGGTGAGCGCCCCATCGACTTCAAAGGTTCCGCCGTCCTGCGTAAAATCTTCGGTGATTGAGGTCTCGGCCTGAAGGGCGGCGGGGAAAAGGAGAAAAAGGGCAAAGCAGGAGGAACGGCCCCATTTCAGTGCGATTGAGGAGAGAAGAGGAGTATCTGGAGGCGGCATCCCGATTTTTTGCCCCCCCGGGCCGCGAAGGTCAAATGCAAAACCGCTTTATCCCGGGAGCGCCCCGTGATCAATCGTGGTCAGCCGCCGCCTGCGTTCGCCCAGCCGGGGGATGCAGGCGATGAGCGCTTTCGTATAGGGGTGCTGCGGGGCGTGCAGGATCTCCTTCACCGGCCCCTGCTCGACGATTTTCCCCCGGAACATGACGGCCACTTCATCGGCAATGCCGCCGATGATGCCGAAATTGTGCGTGATGAGGATCAAACTCATGCCGAGGCTCGCTTTCAACTCCGCAAGCAGGTCGATGATCTGCGCCTGAATGGTGACATCGAGCGCGGTCGTCGGCTCATCCGCCACGAGCAGCGCCGGGTGGCAGGAGAGGGCCATCGCGATCATGACGCGCTGTTGCATCCCGCCGCTGAGCTGGTGCGGGTAATCGTTCATCCGCTTGCGCGGATCGACGATGCCGACGAGCCCGAGCCACTTGACGACTTCACCGTCCATGTCCGTCACCTCCGGGCGGTGAAGGCGGATCGCCTCCGCGATCTGGTTGCGGATGGTGAAAACCGGGTTGAGCGAGGTGGAAGGTTCCTGAAAAATATAGGCGATCTGCGAGCCGCGGATGGAGCGGAGCTTCGCGGGCGACATCCCGAGCACATCCGCCCCCTCCAGCAGGATCTGCCCCCCCGTGTACCGCGCGGGCGGCTCCGGCAGCAACCGGGTGAGCGAGAGCGCCGTCACGCTTTTGCCCGAGCCGCTCTCCCCCACGACGGCGAGCGCCTTCCCTTTCTCCACGGAAAAGGAGATCCCCCGCACGGCGTCCGTCCGCCCGTTTTCGGTTTCAAAACAGAGGGAGAGATCGCGGACTTCCAGCAGGGGGCGGCTCATGGGAAACGGGAGTTAGCTTGCAATCAGATCGAGAATCGTCGCCTTGTCGGCCCGGGCCGGGATGACTTCGGCGAACTGCGATTTCGCCACGTCCGGGTCCTTGAGGCCGTGCCCGGTGACGGTGCAGACGATCGGCAACCCTTCGGGAATCCGCTCCGCGGGGAAGGCGCCCCGGCCTTCCACGGTCTTGAGCAGCCCGGCGATGGAGGCGGCGCTGGCCGGTTCCACGAAAATCCCTTCCTTGCGGGCAAGCCACGCCTGGGCGGCGAGGATCTCCTCGTCGCTCACGATGTCGATCCCGCCCCCGGAGGTCGTGATCGCCTCGGAGGCAAGCTGCCAGCTCGCCGGGTTGCCGATGCGGATGGCGGTGGCGACCGTATCGGGCGATTCGATCACCCGGTTGTGAAAGATCGGGGCGGCTCCGGCGGCCTGAAACCCGAGCATTCGCGGCAGCCGGGTGCTGCGGCCCCCGGCGTGAAACTCCCGGTAGCCGCGCCAGTAGGCGCTGATGTTTCCGGCGTTGCCGACCGGCAGGATGTGAAGGCCGGGCGCGTCGCCAAGCTCCTCGATCACTTCAAAGGAGGCGGTCTTCTGCCCTTCGAGCCGGAACGGGTTGATCGAGTTGACGATGGCGATCGGCTCGGTTTCGCCGATCTCGCGCACCAGTTGCAGGGCGTCGTCAAAGTTTCCGTCGATGGCGATCACCTTCGCCCCGTAGATGAACGCCTGCGCCAGCTTGCCGAGGGCGATCTTCCCGGCGGGCAACAGCACCACGCAGGCGATTCCCGCGCGGGCGGCGTACGCGGCGGCGGCGGCGGAGGTGTTCCCGGTGGAGGCGCAGATGACGGCCCGGGCTCCCTCCTCCACGGCCTTGGAAATGGCGACGGTCATCCCCCGGTCCTTGAACGAGCCGGTCGGGTTGAGCCCTTCGTATTTGACGTAAACCTCACGCCCGGCCCGCTCCGAGAGGCGCGGCGAATGGATGAGCGGGGTGGAGCCTTCGTTGAGGGAGATCACCGGAGTGGCCTCCGTCACCGGGAGGTATTCCCGGTAGCGGGCGATCAGGCCGCGGTCGTTGCGGTTGCGGGTGGGCAGGGTCATGGAGGAGGTCATGAAAAAGTTTCGACCGGGATCATCCGCGGCGGACGTTTGATGCAGTCAAGCGAGGCGAGGGCCTCCAGCGCGCGGCGGATGCGGCCCAGCGGCGCTTCGTGCAGCATGAGGATGAGCGGCGTGGACGCCTCCTCCTGAGCCTCCGGCTGGATGACGGAGGAGATGCCGATCTCCTCGTCGCCGAGGATGCCCGCCACCTGCGCCAGCACGCCCGGGCGGTCGATCACCGAAAGGCGCAGGTAACAGGAGAGGATGCTCTCCTCCTCCGGCTTGCAGGTGTTGTAAAGGTTCGTCGGCGTAAAGCCGTAGTGCCCGCACGGGCCATCGAGCACGGAAGCCGCCTCCGCGATGTCGCTGAGAACGGCGCTCGCCGTCGGGTCCTGCCCCGCGCCGCGTCCGTAAAAAAGGGTCTCCCCCACGATGTCGCCATGCACGGCGATGGCGTTGAAGGCTCCGCTCACGGAAGCCAGCACATGCCCCTCGGGCACGAGCGTCGGGTGCACGCGGACTTCCACGGCCTTCTTCTCATCCGCCTTGATGACGGCGAGCAGCTTGATCCGGTAGCCGAGCTGGCGGGCAAACCCGATGTCGGTGGCGGTGATCGCCTCGATCCCCTGCACGGCGATCTCCCCCGTCTCCGGCCAGAAACCGTAGGCGAGCGCGGCAAGGATAAGCGCCTTGTGGGCGGCGTCCCAGCCGTTGATGTCGAGTGTCGGGTCCGCCTCCGCGTAACCGGCCTCCTGCGCCTCGGCCAGCGCCTGGTCAAAGCCGAGGCCGCTCTGCGTCATGCGGCTGAGGATGTAGTTGCAGGTGCCGTTGATGATGCCGTGAATGCTCCGGATATGGTTGCCGACAAAGGCTTCGCGGATGCTCTTGATGATCGGGATGCCCCCGGCCACGGCGGCTTCGAAAAAGATCGGGACGCGGTGGCGGGCGGCGGCTTCGAAAATGGCTTTCCCGTGTTCGGCCAGCAGCGCCTTGTTGCCGGTCACCACGATTTTCCCGCGTTCGATGGCAGCGAGGACGAGATCCTTCGCCGTGTCGGTGCCCCCCATGAGTTCCACGACGATTTGCACCTGCGGATCGTCCACGAGTTCCTGCCAGCGGGTGGTCACGCGATCCGCCGGAGGGGCGACGGCACGGGGGCGGGAAGCGTCGCGCAGGGCGATCTTGCGGACGACGAGTTCCAGCCCGAGCCGTTCGCAAAGGAGCCGCCGGTTGCCTTCAATGTGTTTGTAAACGCCCGCTCCGACGGTGCCGAAGCCAGCGATACCAATACCGATTTGACGCATAGGGAAACGCTATTGTGCTTGGAGTGCCGCCGCTTTGCAAGCGGCAGGTTGCGGCGGCGAGGGGCAAAAGAGGCAACCCGCCCGCCGCCCGCGGCGTTTCTTTGGCCGCCCCGTTTTGCCGTGGCCAAAGCGGGGCGGGCGTGGCAGGGTGGCCCCCGATGAGTTTCCGCCACCTCCTGCGGTGGGGTCTGCCCGCCGGTCTGCTCTGCCTGATCGCGGTGCCGATCCTCAAACGCTCCTTTGCGCCATCCCCACCGTCCACCCCGTCCACCCCATCCGCGGACCGGGCGACGGTGGAGAGCCGCGTGGCGGAGTTCGGGCCGGTGGTGGCGGAGCGGCTGCGAGCCGACTTCGCGGCGGCGGGCGTCCCCTATCCGCCCGCGCGTCTGGTTTTCGCGGCGTTCAAGGAGGAGCGACGGCTTGAACTCCACGCCGCCCGGGATGCGGGGGAGCCGCTCCGGTTCATCCGCGCCTATCCGGTGCAGGGAGCCAGCGGACGCCTCGGGCCGAAGCTGCGCGAGGGAGACCGGCAGGTGCCCGAGGGGCTTTACCGGCTCGAATACCTCAACCCGAACAGCCGCTACCACCTCTCCATGAAGCTCGACTACCCGAACGCGTTTGACCGGGAACGGGCGTGGGAGGAAGGGCGCGACCAGCCCGGCAGCGACATCATGATCCACGGCAAGGCGGTCTCCATCGGCTGTCTGGCGATGGGAGACGAAGCGGCGGAAGACCTTTTCGTCCTGGCGGCGCTCACCGGCATCGGGAACGTGGATGTGATCGTGAGCCCGGTCGATTTCCGCACGCGCGCGCTCCCGGCGCAGATGCCGCCCACACCGGAATGGACGCCGGCGCTTTACGCCCGGCTGCGCGAGGCGCTCCGTGCGCTGCCTCTTCCCCGGAAACAGGGATTGGAATAGAGCATGTTCGGTTTAATTAGACGCATGCATTGCGTCAACTCAACCCGAAAATGCTCTAGAAAACGAACAGGAGGGGTTCCCCGTCACCGCCGCCGGAGGATCGTCACGATCCGCGAAGCTCCGCCGAAAGGGCTTCCACCAGTTCCTCCAGACGCCGCACCCGGTCCGAAAGCTTCGGCAGGCGGTTGATAAGAGCCATTTTCTCCTTCGTTTCCCGGATGGGAGTGGCGGGACACCCCCACCAGACTTCCTTCTCCGGAATCGACTTGCTTACGCCGCTTTGCGCGGCGACCACCGCCTGCGAACCGATCTCGATATGCCCCACCACGCCGACCTGCCCGGCCAGCGTCACGTAATCGCCCAGGCGGGTACTCCCGGAAATACCGACCTGCGAAACGATCACGCAATGTTTTCCGGTCTCCACGTTGTGCGCGATCTGGACGAGATTGTCGATCTTCGTCCCTTCCCCGATCCGGGTCTCCCCGAAGCGGGCGCGGTCGATCGTCACGTTCGCGCCGATCTCCACATCGTCCCCGATCCGGACGATCCCCGTCTGGGGAATCTTGACGTGACGCCCGTCCACGAGTTCGTAGCCGAAGCCGTCGCTGCCGATCACCGTCCCGCTGTGAATCACGACACGATCGCCCAGGTGGCTCCGTTCGCGAAGGGTGACGTTGGGGTGGATCACGCAGTCGCTGCCGATCCGCGTGCCGTGGCCGACGGTCGTATTGGCCCGGATCACCGTCCAGTCCCCGATCACCGTTCCCGTTTCGATCACCACATGAGCGGCGATCGCCACCTCCCGGCCAAGGGTCACCCCCTCCTCAATCACGGCGGAGGGGTGAATCCCCGCGGGAGTGGTCACCGCCGGAGGGGCAAAGGCCTCCAGAACGCGGGAAAAGGCCACCGAAGGGTTGGCGACTTCGACCAGGCAGGCCGTCGGCGGGGCCTGCCCGGCAAGCATGGCGGCGGTTCCCTCGGGAATCAGGATACAGGCCGCCCGCGTCGCCTTGAGTTGCGGAAGGTACTTCGGATTGCCGAAAAACGTGACCTCCCCCTCGCCCGCCTGCGCGATGGCCGCGGCTCCCCGGATCGGCGCTTCCTCCGCCGGGAGCGTTCCGGGATGATCCGGCGCCACGATGCGCCCACCGCAACGGCGGGCGACTTCGCCGATCGTCAGAACCACTTCTTCCACAAAAGGAGAGACAGGGACGGATGGAAAGCGTCCGCTTTCCTTACTTTTTCTTGGCGGGGCTGGCGGCGGGCTTGTCCGCGGCGGTTCCGGCCTTCTTGTTGAGCGCTTCGATGATGTCGTCGCTGAAATCGTTGGCGTCCTTGGAGTAGAGGATGATCGGCACGCCGTTGTGGCTGTTGCCGGACTTGTCCAGGACGAGATCAAACTGATCCTTCTTCACCCGTTCGTCGATCAGTCCGCGAATCTCCTCGACGATGTTGTTGCGCATCCGGAGCGCCTGCTCCTGAAGGTTCTTCTCGCGGGTGGTGCGGAATTCGTTGATCTCGCGCTCCAGCTTCTGGGCCTCGCTGATCTTCTCGCCCCGTTCCTTGCCCTTCTTCTCCTTGGCTTCCTTGCTCAGTTCGGGCTTCTGGATCTCTTCGTTGAGCTTGTTGATCGCCTCGATGTTGCCCTTGTAGCTCTCGACGCGCTCATCAAGCTCCTTCTTGGCGGCTTCCCGCGCTTCGTTGATCCGTTTCTCGGCTTCCTTCGTCTTGTCGTAGGAGCGGAAAATCTTGTCCATGTCCACAAACCCGACCTTGATGTCGGCGTGAGCGGGGACGGCTGCCGTCATGCCAACGGCGGTGATGAGGGCGGGAATCGTAAGCGATTTTTTCATGTGGGTTGAATCAATTTGCGGTTGTAAAGCAGGTCAGACTTCCGGGTGTGGGGTTTCGTTCAAAATTGATAGCCAATATTGAAGTTGAATTTGCCACTGTCACTGGCCCCATACGGATTCTGCATGGGGATACCATAATCGATCCGCACGGGACCGATCGGAAGGTCGAGCCGCACCCCGATGCCGACGTCGGAAGCGAGGTTGCTGGTCGTGAAGTCGTAGGAGCCCCGGTTCACGAAACCGGTGTCGTAGAAGACCGCGCCGCGCACCCGCTCGACCACCGGGAAGGTGTACTCGAAGGTGACGCGGGCGAGCGTGTTGCCGCCGATCGGGTCGTTGTTCTCATCCTGCGGGCTCGCGTTGCGGAAGCTGAAGCCGCGCAGGTTGTTGGAGCCGCCGAGGTAGAGGCGATCAAAGATCGGCACCCGGTCGCCGCCGCCCCAGGTATCGACCACGGCCACTTCCCCGTTGATCGTGAAGATCGTATCCCACGGCAGCAAGATGTAGTGGGCCGCCTCCAGGTTGAACCCGTAAATCTGGACATCGCCGCCGAGGAACCCGCCCGCGAGGTAGGTGCTGAACTGCGCCCGCGTCCCCTTGCGCGTCAGGAAGACGCTGTCGCGGGAATCCCAGACGATGGACGGGGAAATCTGGCTCTTGAGCTTGCTCCCTTCCTCCTCCTTGATGATGTCCGAGGCGCTGCTGTCAATGTTGTAGAGGGTGATGTCCTCCAGGCGGTAATCGAGCCGCCACGACATGAACTGGTTGATCGCCTTGCGCGTGAAGAGGCTCACGCCGTAGTTGCGCTGGCTGTAGACGGTGCTCAGGAACTCCGCGTCGTGGTAGAAAAGCTCGCCGCCGACCGCCAGCTGGTAGTCGAGGAAGTACGGCTCGGTGAGCGAGATCACGAAGTCCTTGCGCTCCGTGCCGTACTGGAGGCGGGTGCGGAAACGCTGGCCGCCGCCGTCAAAGCGCGGCCAGTTCGTGATGTCGAAATTGCTCTGGGTCACTTCGACAAACCCGAGCAGGCTGTCGATGGAGCTGAACCCGGCGCCGAAGTTGAGCGACCCGGTCCGCTTTTCGGTCACCACGACGTTCACGTCCTTGCGCCCGGGAACCATCGTCTCCGAGGGGTAGATATCGACTTTCTCGAAGTAGTTGAGGTTATTGAGGCGGGCGCGGCTGGCGTCCACGCGCAGGGTGTTGTAAATCTCGCCCGGCTCCAGCACCACTTCGCGGCGGATCACCTTGTCCTTCGTCCGGTTGTTGCCGCTGATGTTGACCCGCTGCACGTACGACTGTCCCCCTTCCTCAATGCGGAAGAGGATATTCTCGCGCGAAGTGCCGGCCGGGGTGGTCTCCGGCATCACCTGGACATCGACATACCCCTTGGCCCCGTAAAGCTGCTGGACGGCGCGGATATCGGCCTCCACCCCCTGCGGGGAGAAGATGCCGTCGGTCTTGAGTGAAAGGCGGGCAAGGACTTCCTCCCGGGTGAAGACCTCCGTCGGCGTGACATCCACCGTGCCGACCGTGTACTGCGGGCCTTCGTTGATCCGGTAGACGAGCGTCACCTTGGGGCTGTCGGGCTGTTCGCGCACCAGTTCCGGCTCGTCGATCAGGACTTCCAGATACCCTTTGGAATGGTACTGCGTGCGGATCGCGTCCATATCCGCCATGAGCTGGCCATCCTTGATCCGGCCCGTCTTGGTCAGGAAGGAGATCAGGGTCGCCTTGCGCGTGACGATCAGCTTCCGGAGTTCCTTGTCGGTCAACGCCGTGTTCCCTTCAAACTCGATCCGGCTCACGGTGGTCTTCGCGCTTTCGGTCACCCGGAAGGTGACCACCGCCTTGTTCGTCGCTTCGTCCGTGGTGACGTCCACGTCCACCTGCGTGTCGCGGTAGTTCCGGTCGCGGTAAAAATCGAGGATCACCTGGCGATCCGCTTCCAGCGTCGCTTCGGAGAGCTGCTCATCCGGCTTGGTGGCGATCTTCTTGCGCAGCGCCTTCGGCTTCACCTGCGTCACCCCTTCGAAGAGGACTTCCTTGATGGCGGCGCGGGTCTGCACCACCACCACCACGCGCACGCCCCCGTTCTGCGGTTCGCCGAAAATCCGGACGTTGGAGATGTTCCCCGTGGCGTAAAGATTGCGGATATCCTCCTCGACGGCGAGGTCCGAATAGGGACGCCCGATGGTCGTCCGCATGTTGGCGAGGATGCGCTGCTTGCTGATCGTCGCGGGGCCCGCGTACTGGATATCAATGGTTTTGACAATGGGCGCGGCGGGAGCGGTCGTCTCCTGCGCACCGGCCATCGGCATCAGAACCGTCCCGAGCGTGGCGATGGCGACCAGGTGGATAAGGAATCTCATAAATCGTTTGGCGTTGCGCTGCGGATGTCGACAGGCAATGGCGGTTATGAATGAAGGGTCGGGTCAAAAACGTCAAGAAAGCTTTCGGAAGAAGCCGGGCGGCCCGCCAGTCCGGCCGGATTTAAATCGTTGAAATCAATGGGTTTATCCTCCGTTCTCAAAACCTTTTTCCCGGGTGGTCTCCAGGGGATTTTCCGCGCCACGCCGCCATGCGCCCGGCCCGTCTGCGGGAAAGGGGGCACTACAGTTGCCGACGCCGTTTGACGCGCAACTGCGCGAGCGATTTGTTCAGGGAAGCCTGCACGAAGGCGACTTCCTCTTCGCTCATGGCGTGTTTTTCCCTCATGGCGGCCTCGGCCCGTTCGATCGCGGCCTGCACCGCGTTTTCGTCGATCGCCGATTCCTCCACCGCCATGTCGGTAAGCACCGAGATATGGTCTCCGGTGATCTCCGCGAACCCTTCCCCGACGGCCAGTGTCAGTTCCTTCCCGTCCTTGAGGACGCGGAGTTCCCCCGGGTGGAGTTCCGTCATCAGCGGGACGTGGTTGGGGTAAATTCCCAACTCGCCTTCCACTCCGGGAAGCACGACGAGATCCGCCTCATCGGAATAGGTCCGCGCCTCCGGGGTCACGATCTCAAGTCGAAGTCTGTTGGCCATAAGTCAGTCGTTGGGAGAGAAGGGCGGGGAAGCGTCGGCCCCGCCCTTCGGGATAAATCGGGTTATTCCTTGATCTGGTCGATGCCGCCCTTCATGTAGAAGTTCGTCTCGGGGACATCGTCGTGCTTGCCCTCAAGGATTTCCTTGAAGCCGCGCACCGTCTCCGCGATGGAGACGTACTGGCCCTTGGAGCCGGTGAAGATTTCGGCCACGTGGAAGGGCTGGCTGAGGAAACGCTGGATTTTCCGCGCGCGGTTGACCGTCAGCTTGTCCTCGGGCGAGAGTTCGTCCATGCCGAGAATGGCGATGATGTCCTGAAGATCCTTGTACTTCTGGAGCACGCGCTGCACGCCGCGGGCCACCGCGTAGTGCTCCGCGCCAACGATCTCCGGCGCGAGCGCCTTCGAGGTGGAGGCGAGCGGATCGACGGCGGGGTAGATGCCGAGTTCCGCGATGGAACGCTCCAGCACGATCGTGGAGTCGAGGTGCGCGAAGGTGTTGGCGGGAGCCGGGTCCGTCAAGTCGTCCGCGGGGACGTAAACGGCCTGGAAAGAGGTGACCGATCCCTTCTTGGTGGAAGTGATCCGCTCCTGGAGATCGCCCATTTCGGCGGCCAGCGTCGGCTGGTAACCGACGGCGGAGGGCGTGCGCCCGAGGAGCGCGGAGACCTCCGCACCGGCCTGCGAGAAACGGAAAATGTTGTCGATGAAGAGGAGCACGTCCTGGTTCTTCTCGTCGCGGAAGTACTCCGCCATGGAGAGGGCGGAAAGGGCGACGCGCAGACGCGCCCCGGGGGGTTCGTTCATCTGGCCGTAGACGAGCGCCACTTTCGACTTGCTCAGATCCTGCTGGTCGATGACGCCCGATTCGCTCATCTCCTGGTAGAGATCGTTCCCTTCACGGGTCCGTTCCCCCACCCCGGCGAAGACGGAGTAACCGCCGTGCCCCTTGGCGATGTTGTTGATGAGCTCCATGATGACGACCGTCTTGCCGACGCCCGCACCGCCGAACGCCCCGACCTTGCCGCCCTTGGTGAAGGGGCAGATCAGGTCGATCACCTTGATGCCGGTTTCGAGAATCTGCGCGGTGGTCTCCTGCTCGACGAGTTCCGGCGCCTTGCGGTGGATGGCGTAGCGCTTTTCGTGAGGCACGGGGCCGCGTTCGTCCACGGGATCGCCCGTGACGTTGAAGACCCGGCCCAGAACCCCTTCGCCCACGGGGACGGAGATCGGCGCGCCGGTCGCGGTCACCTTGAGCCCGCGCTTGAGCCCTTCGGTGGAGGACATGGCGATGCTGCGGACCCAGCCTTCACCGAGGTGCTGCTGGACTTCGAGGACGAGGCGGGTGGACTGGCCGTTGACGTCGTAGACGATTTCCAAGGCGTCGTAGATGGCGGGCAGTTTGCCGGTCTCGGAAAAATCGACGTCCACAACGGGACCGATGACCTGGACGATGGTTCCTGTGTTCATTAAATAGGAGCGGTTGGGTTGAGTTGAGGTAAGGCGTCAGCCAAGCGCCATCTGCGCCGTGGAGATTTCGAGAAGCTCCGTGGTGATGCTGGCCTGCCGGACTTTGTTGTATTCCAGAGTGAGGTCTTTGATGAGTTGCTTGGCGTTATCCGTGGCGCTCTTCATGGCGACCATCCGGGCGCTGTGCTCGGAGGCGCGGGCGTCGAGCACCATCTGGTAAACCTCGTAGTGAATGTAATGGGGAAGAATGGCGCTCAAGACCTCCTGCGCGTTCGGCTCGTAGAGATAACCGTAGCGGTTCTCGATGTCGGCGGGCGCTTCCTGCGCCCCGTCCGGGAGATCGAACGGGCTGATCGGCAGCAGCGTGCGGATCTCCGGCTTCTGGATCAGCGTGTTCTGGAAGTGGGTGAAGGCGACGCTCACGCGGTCCACATCCCCGGAGAGGAATTTCTCCAGCAGGAACTTGGAGACCGTCTTGGTTTCGTGAAAGCCCGGCGAATCCTTGAGGGCGAAATCGGCCAGCAGGTTGCGCCCGGTGCGCGCCAGGTATTGCTGGGCCTTGCGCCCGGCGCTCACGAACCCGGTCGATTCCCTGGGGAGCGTGCTCACCTCGCGCAGCAGGTTCGTGTTGAGCGCGCCGCAGAGCCCCTTGTCCGAGGAAACCACGAGCACGAGTTCATTCTTCACCTCGCGCACTTCGAGCAGCGGGTGGAGGGTCACGTCGGTCCGGTCGCGCAGGGCCACGAGCACGCGGTTGATCAGGTCCGCATACGGGCGACCCGCCAGCGCGGCGTTCTGGGCCTTGCGCATCTTGGCGGCGGCGACCATCTGCATCGCCTTGGTGATCTGCGCCGTGTTCTTGATGGATTTGATCCGGCGACGGATATCTCGGGTATTGGCTGCCATGGATGGGTGAAATCAGGGACGGATGGAACGGGCTTGCGGCTCCGGCGAATGCGCCGGGGTTACTTCCAGTTGGACTTGAACTCGCCGATCGCGGCCTTGAGGTTGCCTTCGATCTCGGAATCGACCGCGCCCTTCTCCCGCACGGCGGTGAGAACGGCTTCCTTGCGGGTGGTCAGGAAATCCTGGAGCTGCGTCTGGAATTCCTTCACGCGATCGACCGGCACGTCGTCGAGGAACCCGTGCTGCACCGCGAAGAGGACGGCGACCTGCTCTTCCACGGCGATCGGGTTGTACTGGTTCTGCTTGAAAAGCTCCACGATGCGGCTGCCGCGGTCGAGCTTCGCCTTCGTCCCGGCGTCGAGATCGCTGCCGAACTGGGCGAAGGCGGCGAGTTCGCGGAACTGGGCCAGCTCGCCCTTGATCTTCCCGGCCACCTGCTTGACGGCCTTGATCTGCGCGGCGGAACCGACACGGCTCACCGAGAGACCAACCGAAATCGCCGGGCGCACGCCCTGGTAGAAGAGGTCGGTTTCGAGGTAAATCTGCCCGTCGGTGATGGAAATCACGTTCGTGGGGATGTAGGCGGAAACGTCGCCCGCCTGCGTCTCGATGATCGGCAGCGCGGTGAGCGAGCCGTTCCCGTTCTTCTCGTCCACGCGGGCGGAGCGCTCCAGCAGACGGCTGTGGAGGTAGAAAACGTCGCCGGGATACGCCTCGCGGCCGCTCGGGCGCTTGAGGAGCAGGGAGACCTGCCGGTAGGCGACGGCGTGCTTGGAAAGGTCGTCAAAGATGATGAGCGCGTCCATCCCGTTGTCCATGAACCATTCGCCGATGGCGGCCCCGGCGAACGGAGCGAGGTACTGCATGGTGGCGGAATCGGAGGCGGTGGCGGAAACGATGATCGTGTCATCGAGCGCCCCGGCGGCTTCCAGAACGCCGACGGTCCGGGCGATGTTGGAACGTTTCTGGCCGACGGCGACGTAAATGTTGTAGATCGGGCGGAACCCTTCCTTGCCCGCGTTCGCCTTGTTGATGCGGGCCTGGTTGATCATCGTGTCGATGGCAATGGTCGTCTTGCCGGTGGCACGGTCGCCGATGATCAGCTCACGCTGGCCGCGCCCGATCGGGATCATCGCGTCCACGGCCATGATGCCGGTCTGCACCGGCTGGTTCACGCCCTTGCGCTTGATGATGCCCGGGGCGATTTTTTCCACCGGGTAGGTCGTCTCCGACTGCACCGGCCCCTTGCCGTCAAGCGGTTCGCCGAGCGCGTCGATCACGCGGCCCAGCAGCCCCTTGCCGACCGGCACGGAGAGAAGCTGGCCGGTTACCTTGGCCTCGTCACCTTCCTGCACATTCGTGGCGTCGCCGAGAATGATCGCCCCGACCTCGTTTTCCTCAAGGTTGAGGGCCAGCCCGCGAAGGCCGCCCGGGAATTCGATCAGTTCGTTGAGCATCACGTCGCTCAGGCCTTCGATTTTGGCCACGCCGTCACCGGACTCGCGGACGACTCCGACATTGGAGCGGAGAGTCGAGGTTTTGACGCTGGCGATTTGCTTTTCGATATCTTGCAGGATGGAGCTCATTGGAGAGGTTCTCGGTTAGGGCTTGGGAAAATAAGTTCAGGAGTTCAGGCTCGGGCGAGGTCTTGTTCCAGGGCGTTGAGGCGGCCGCGCACGCTGCCGTCCCAGACGTCACTCCCGAGGCGGACACGGGTGCCGCCGATCAGGTCCGGGTTCGTGACAAATTCCGTGGTGATGTCGGCCCCGTAGCGGGCCTGGAGGTCGGCCACGATTTTGGCCGATGTCGCCGCATCGGGCGCCACGGCGCTTTCGATCACCGCATGGCGCCGGGCCAGTTCCAGACGGACCAGACGCTGAAGATTCTGCAACGCGCTCAGGTAATGGCGCGGCCTGGTGTCCACCACTTCCGCGATGAGCGCCTTGAGCCGGTCGGAGTCGAGCCGTCCGTTGACCATGGCGCTCCGGAACAGGGAGCGGGAGAGTTTACGGGCTTCCTTGGGAATCTTCATCGGGATGGTGGGAAAGAGGAGTGAAGGCGATCGGTGGGCGGGGGATCAGGCGGCGATCTCGCGGGTCACTTCCGCCGAGAGGCGCTGCTGGTCATCCGGGGTGAGCACCTTGCCGGTGACCTTGGCGGTGGCGCCGATCACGAGGCGGGCCACTTCGGCGCGCAGGTCGGCAAAGGCGCGGTCGCGTTCCAGCGCGAGGGCCTGGCGGGTCTTGGTCGCGATCGCCTCGGCGTCGGCGATGGCCTGCTGCTGGCGTTTTTCCGCGAGGGAAGCGGCGCTCGCGCGGGCTTCCTCAATGAGCTTCTGGGCTTCCTGATTGGCCCGGGCGAGGATCTCGGCGTGCCGCGCTTCGGCGTCGGCGAGCTGCGCCTTGATCTTCTCGGCGTTGGCGAGGCTCTCGGCGATCTTCTGGCGGCGCTCTTCCAGCACCTTCAGGATCGGCCCGTAGGCGAACTTGTAGAGAAGGCCCGCCACCACCAGAAAGCTGACGATCTGCGAGATGAAAAGAATCCAGTTGAAACCGAACTGAAGGCCGACGTTCTGGGCGGTGTCGGCAAGGCCGGATTGGGCGAGAAAGAGAGGCACGGTCATAAAAGGGAAAAAGAGGAAAAAAGGGATGCGGGGCTTCCCCTTGAGGGAAGCCCCGCATCAACCATCAGCTGACGAGGAAGATCGCAAAGAACACGATGCCTTCCGCGAAGGCCGTGCTCAGGATCGCCTGAACGAGGATCTTCGTGGCGGCGCCGGGGTTGCGTCCGACCGCTTCACAAGCCTTGCTGCCGATGATGCCGACGGCGATGGCCGAGGCGACAGCGGCGAAGGCGACGTGAAGGTTGCCGGTAATGGCTGCCAAGATTTCAGTGGTCATAGTTGCTTTGTTCCTGTTTTTGGTTGATTCGCCCGCCCCCACAGTCTTTGCCAATGGTCCGGCGGGCGAAAGGGTCTAAAGGATGGAAAAGGGGATTAAAAACTCAGTGCGATGCGTGCTCTTCGTCGTGCGTGCAGATGAGGAGGGTGAAAACCGCCGTCAGGAGCATGAAGACGAGAGCCTGCACCACTCCGACGATGAGTTCGAGGAAATAGAAGGGGATCGGCATCAGCCAGCCGAAGGCGGCCCCGCCCATGTGCGCCATGGTCTCCAGCATGTTTTCCCCGGCGAAAACGTTGCCGTAAAGGCGGAAGCTCAGGGTCACCGGACGGAAGAGGATGGTCACCACTTCCAGAACGCCGACGCCGATGAAGACGAAAATCATCAGCAGCTTGAGCATGCCGGTGGTATCCCCCTTCGGCCCGAAGAGGTGGAGGATGAAGCCGCCGGGGCCGTTGGCCTGAAGCGCCCAGATAATCCAGCAGGCGAAGAAGACGATCGACATGGCGAGCGTCATGTTCAGGTCCGCGTTGCCGCCGCGCAGGATCGGGTGAGAGATGAAATGAAGCGCCCCGTGCTCATCCGGCGTTCCCCAGCCGACCGTGCCGACCCCCGGGATCAGCCCGAACCAGTTGGTAAAGAGGATGAGGATGAAGATGGTGGCGAAAAACCAGAAGGTCTTCTTGACGAGATCGTGCCCGATGAGCCCGGCGAGGAATTCATAGAGCGATTCCACCATCCATTCCCAGAAGTTCTGCGCCCCTTCGGGCACCTCTTTCATCCGCCGGGTGGCGAAGCGGGCGCCGAAAATCAGGAGCGCGGCGACGATCCACGAGGCGACCATCGAGTTGTTGACCTTGAAGAACTTCCCGTCGTAGAGCAGCGGGGCGTGCTGCGTGAGCTTGTGGTGCTCACCCTCCGCGTGTTCCCCGTGCGCCTCCTCTGTGGCAACGACGGTCGCCTCCGGCGCGGCTTCCTGGGCGCGCGCGTCGCCGGGCGCAAAGCCGAGCAGCACGAGGAGGGAAAAAAGAATCGTCAGAAACCCGCGGATACGGCCACGCCCCACACGACCGGCGTTGAACGGGAAAGCAGAGATGGAAATGGTGCTCATAGAAAAATCCGCCTTGGGCAAACCCGCAGGGCGGGCACCCGGCCGGGATGGCCCGGCGGGTTAAGGCGGGTTAATTTAAGGGGCGTGATCAAAACAACGAATCGGCGAACTTGGCAAGTCCTTTGTGAAAAATTCACAAACTTTCCATCCCTTTCGTGCCGCAAACCGGCTTCCCGTCAATAGTTCCCGTCTCCGGCCACGAGATGGATCACCCCCGCCGGGTCGGTGACGAAAAAGCCGTCGAAATCCTCCGGAAGCTCCTCGATCTCGTCGCGCCGCGGGACGCCGTGGTTCTTTAAATAGCGGGCGGCGGCTTCCGTGTCGTTGGTTTCCAGCTCCAGCCAGATATCCGTCTTGGAAAGGTGCGGGGCCTTGTCCACCCAGAGACGCATCGGCCCGAACTGAAAGATGCACCCCTCGGGCTCCTCTTCCACGAGTGGAAGCCCGAGCGTATCCCGGTAAAAGGCGACCGTTGCCGGGTAAAGGTGCAACGGCACCTTCACGGCAAGGTTCACCCCGCCGGAAAAACTCGGGTTGGAAATATTGGCGACCATGGGCTCATGAAGGCCACAACGGGTTGAAAATGCAAGGAATTCTCTATCCCATCCGCAGCCGGGTTTGAGAGGCTCCGAAATGACAAAGGCATTGACCCTTTTGACAATTCGAAGATGATCGGCTGTCGGCAGATCGGACCCAACCGCATCGGACAACGCAGTCAATCCCAGCCAATCATTCCAGCCAATTCAACCCTCGGACATCAAGATCGGGAACGATGGATCAAACGGCATACGTCGCACGTGTTTTTAACGAGATGGCCGGGGAATACGATCACCTCAAAGATCCCTGGTACAGGTACACGTTTTCGGAAATTGAAAAAGCCCTGCGACATCATTTCCGTCCTTACGCCGGAAGGCAGTTCAAGCCGCTGGGCCTGGACATCGGCTGCGGCACCGGCATCCAATCCCTCATTTTGGCGGAGCTTGGCTATCGCGTGGAGGGCATCGACATCGCCGATGATCTCCTTGAGATTGCACGCGCCAAACTCTCCAATGCCGGGTATTCCGACGTACGCTTTCAGCACGCAGACGCCACCACTCTCCCTTTCGAGAGCGGCACCGCCGATGTCGTCAACTGTTGTGGTCCTACATTGAGCTTTGTTCCGGACTGGCAAAAGGCACTCCGGGAGATTTCCCGCTGCCTGAAACCCGGCGGAAAGCTCCTCCTTGAGGTCGAAGGGAGATGGACGCCGGATATCTTCTGGGAAGTAATCAATGCGCTTATTGGCAATCACCTCGGCTACGACAAGTCACTCGGGAGCGCAGTGAAGCAGCTTCTACCCCCATGGAATAGAGGGTGCTCCATGGAGTATTCCTTCGTATTGGAATCGGGAGAAACGGTGAAGATGCCACTCCGGATGTTTACAGCCGGAGAACTCAGCCGCGAACTGGCCCGGGTTGGTCTTGTTGTCGAGCGGCGATGGGGCCTGCACTGTTTTACCAACATCATTCCGAGCACCCTATTACACCGGGCGGATGCGTCGCCCCTGGTCTGGTCTCTGTTTCGGAAGTTGGCGTATGTGGAAAGGCTTCTCCATCGCCACTGGCCTTTCAATGCCCTGGCTTGCAGCTTGCTTGTCGTCGCGATAAAGGAGGATTCAGCGTGATTGATATTTCAATGAAACTCTCCCTTGAATGGGTTCTGAGCTCAATCGGCTTCATGATAGCGTTTGCCATTGGTCTCTGGCAGTACCGCAGAGCTCAACGTCAGGAGAGGATCGGCCTTATTCTACCGCTCATTACGGAATTTGAAACCAACGAAGAACTTCGGGCGGGGTGTCGCCTCTTCGATTATGATGCAGGGACATTCACCTTTAAGGGCAAGGAGTATTCCTGGAAGAATGCGGACCTCCTCCAAGCCATGCGTGTTGTGGAATGGGATGAGCATTGGTCGGAAGATCAGGAAGCGATGCGGGAAATCCTTGATCGTTTCTTCGACTTCAAGGGCAAGCTGTCATCGTTTATCGAGGTGGGCTTGCTTGATTTCAAGGAACTTAATTATTTCTACTATTACTTCGAACTGCTTACGGGAATTGAAAAATACAAGGGAGCCGAATTCGAAACCGCCCTTGATCGTTACCTGACGGCGTATCGTTTCTTCGGCTGCCGGAAATGCTGCGACCTTTACCGGAATCTTCCCCGCTCCCAGCGCGCGGAACTTGAGCTGTCCGCATTCCAGGAGGCGGTTCACGAAAAGAATCTTGAACCGAAAGCAAAACCATCCACGAAGCCCCTCCCACCGGCAAACGACTGCACCCCGATGGCTGTGGAGGAATTGCCTGACCGTTCCCTGGCCCGGCTTGAAGATGACGAAGATGAACGCGAAATCGGGCGAACGGAGCTTGGGGCGTAACAGGGCATCACAGCCAGTGGAGACAAAGCCATCGCTCTTTGAACCCACGGGTTGACATTCGCCCCGCAATCGGTAGAGTTTCGCCTCTTTTCCCGAATTTCCTGACCTATGAAACGTACCTATCAACCCACCAAGCGCACCCGCAAGCAGCAGTTCGGTTTCCGCAAGCGGATGCAGACCAAGAGTGGCCGGGCCATCCTCGCCCGTCGCCGCCAGCGCGGCCGCAAGCGCCTCCTTCCCAAGGGAGTGGAGATTCATTTCGCCCGCCACACCCAGGCCTGATTCTTCCGGCAACGGGCTGACCCCGGATCGCCCCGGAGAACCCTTTGAGCCTCCCGTTTCCCAGAGCCGCGCGGCTGACCCGAAGCTCCGAGTTTCTCGCGGTCAGGAAAGAGGGCCGTTCCCATGCGGGACGCCATCTGGTGCTGGGAGTGCTCCGTGGCAGGGACTCACAGCGGGTGGGGATCATCACCTCCCGCCGCGTCGGCAACGCCGTCATCCGCAATCGCGTACGGCGGCGGCTGCGTGAAATCGTGCGCCATTCCCGGCCGGACTGGCTTCCGGGGCTCTGGGTCGTCGTGATCGCCCGCAACCCGGCCTCCCGCGCCAGCCATGCCGAGTTGCAGGCGGAGTGGCAACGGCTCGCCCGCCGGGCCTCCATCCTCGCCCCACCCCACCCGTCGCTCCCGCCTGCGGGCGAATCTCAACCCCGTGCCTCTTGACCGCCCGTGGGCAAATGGATCGTGATCGCCCTGATTCGCTGTTACCAGTGGGGAATCTCCCCGCTGCTCTCCGTGCTCGCCGGCCCGGGCGGCGGATGCCGGTTCGAGCCGACCTGCTCCCATTACTTTATCGGGGCGGTCCGCCGCTTCGGTGTTCTGCGCGGCGGCTGGCTCGGGCTGCGGCGGCTCGCCCGTTGCCACCCATGGGGAGGCCGCGGATACGACCCGGTGCCGGAAACGCCGGCCACCAAACCGGTCCAGAAGCCGGTCCAAAAACCGGAGCCCCCACGCCGCAAACCTTGAATTGGCTTTTCCCGCTCTGAAAGCATAGGCTCCCTTCTCTCTCTCTTTCTATGGATCGCAAAGGCATCATCGCTATCGTCCTCTGTCTGGTTGTCCTCGTCTGGTGGCAGCTCAAGACCCAGAGGGAAATGGACGAGTGGCGCCGGGCCAACCCCGGATACGCCACAGAGCAGACCCAAACCCCGCAGCCATCGGCCACCACGCCGGGCCAGACGGCCCATACGGCTCAAACGCCCCGCACCGCCCCGCTCATCCATGCGGAGACGGAGGAGCCCCCCTCCCTCACCCCGGAAACTCCGGAAGTCCCGGAACAGAAGCTCGTCGTCCGCACGGAGAACGTGGAGTACACCTTCACGAGCCACGGCGGCGGCATCGCCACCGCCCGCCTGCTCAATCACGACGCGCCCGGCAACCACGACGACGTGGTGCTCAACACCCTCTCCCATCACCCGATCGGCGCGGTGATGGACGACCCCGTCATCCGGGGGAACTCCGCCTACGAACTCAGCGAAAAGGAAGGGAAGGTCATCGCCACGCGCCGCGTCCCGAACGGGCCGCTCATCACCAAGACCTTCACCCCGGGCACCGACGAGAAGACGAGCTACACCGTCGATCTGGAGGTCACCTTCTCCAACCCGAACCCGCAGCCGGTCGAGAAAGCCGGTTACTACCTCTACACCGGAGCCATCGGCCCGCTCCACCCCAAGGAACTCGCCTACTACACCGGGCTGGACTGGAGCGCCGCCGGAGAGATCGAGCGCGTCGATGCCAACGTGTTTGACGCCAAGCGCATCCCGGTCCTCGGCATCGAGCGCGCCCCCGCCCGCACCTACTATCTGGAAACCCCGGGCAACCTCCTCTGGGCCGGCATCAAGAACCAGTATTTCACCAACCTGATCACCGCCGCGGAGGAAAACCCCGCCCTGGGCGTCTGGGCCGAACGGGTCGCGATGGAGACCCCGGAAAACCACGGCCTGGCCGCCGCGCTCGCCATGCCCTCCTTCAAGCTCGGCAACGGCGAGACGCTCACGCAGAAGTTTACCCTCTACGTCGGGCCGAAGGAATACCAGCGGCTCGCCCGGCTCGGGGAGAACCAGGCCGAGCTGATGAATTTCGGCATCTTCAAGCTCATCTGCATCGTCCTGCTCAACGCGATGAACTGGCTGGAGGGCTACCTCGGCAGCTACGCGCTGGCGATCATCGTGCTCACCTTCATCGTCCGCGGGGCGCTCTGGCCGGTGCAGGGGAAGGCGACCAGCTCCATGAAGCGGATGCAGCTGCTCCAGCCGAAAATGGCGGAGATGAAGGAGAAGTTCAAGGACGACCCGGCGCGGATGAACCAGGAGATGATGAAGCTCTACAAGGACTACGGCGTCAACCCGTTCGCGGGCTGCCTGCCGATGCTCATCCAGATCCCGATCTTCTTCGGCTTCTACTCCATGCTCGGAACCGCCGTGGAACTGCGCCACAGCAGCTTCCTCTGGGTCAACGACCTCTCCCTGCCCGACACCATAGGCCACCTGCTCGGCTTCCCGATCAACATCCTGCCGCTGATGATGGCGGGGACGATGGTCTGGCAGATGCAGTTGACCCCGCGATCCGGCGACGCCATGCAGCAGCGCATCTTCATGTTCATGCCGCTCATGTTCGTGGTCTTCACCTACAATTTCGCCTCGGCGCTGGCGCTCTACTACACCGTGCAGAACATCCTTTCGATCCTCCAGCTTTACGTCACCCGCAACGAGCCGATGCCCGAACTCGTCAAGAAGAACACCCCCAAGCCGGGCCGGAAACGGAAATGAACCAGCCACAGGAAATCCTCGCCACCCTGCTCGAAGGGCTCGGATTCACCTCCTTTGAAATCAGGGAGGAAGAGAGCCTCACGGGTACCGTCCTCCAGATCCTCACCCCGGAGAGCGAGCCGCTCATCGGCCGCGACGGCGAAGGGATCGACGACCTTCAATTCCTGCTCAACCGCATCCTGCAGGCGCGCGATCCCGAGTCCCCCAAGGCGCACATCGACATCGCCCGCTACCGGGAGAACCGGAACCGGCAGTTGATCGACACCGTGATGGAAGCCGCCCGGCTTGTCCGGGAGACCGGCCAGCCCTACCACCTGGAGCCGATGCGGGCCTACGAGCGGCGGATCATTCACCGCGCCTTTTTCGACGACCCGGAGATCACCACCTGGAGCCCGGCGGACGATGCCCGCATCAAGCGGATCACGCTGATGCGCCGCCGGTAAGGCTCCCCCTCCCCCTCCTCCCCGCGCGCGCATGGCGGAAAACATCCTCAGCAAAGCGGTCTATCTGCCGCAGGGGGAAGTCCCGCTCCGGGTGATCCGCATCGACAACCATCACCCGATGCCGCAGGCGCACACGCACGAATTCGGCGAACTCGTCATCATCACCCACGGGCAGGCAACGCATCAGGTGGACTCCCGCCGTTACCGCATCCGGCAGGGTGATGTCTTCGTCATCCACGAGGGAACCCCTCACGCCTACCTCAAGCCGGAGGCGCTCGGCCTCGTCAATCTCCTCTTCGACTGGCCTTCGCTCGGCCTGCCGGAGGCGGACCTGCGGATGCTTCCCGGCTACCAGGCGCTCTTCGAGATCGAGCCCCGGGTGCGCCAGCGCCACCACCTGCGCCACCGGCTGCGGCTCTCCCCGCTGGAACTTGAGGAACTGCTCACCCCCGTCGCCCGGCTGGAGCGGGAGCTGCAAGTCCGCGGCCCCGGCTACCGCTTCGCGGCACTCGGCCACTGGATGGAGATCGCCCTCCACCTCTCCCGCGCCTATGGACGCCAGCCGCTCACCGGGGCGGCCCCCAAGGTCGGCGGCCTGAGCCGCGCGCTCGGCTACATGGAGAGCCACCTCGGCTCCCCCCAGAGCGTCGAGAGCCTCGCCGCGCTGGCGGGCATGTCCCCGGCGAGCTTTTTCCGCGCTTTCAACGAAGTGCTCGGCTCCCCCCCGATCCGCCACCTTACCCGCCTGCGGATCGACCGGGCCAAACGGCTCCTGTGCGACCCGCGCGCCCGGATCGGCGACATCTCGGAGGCCGTCGGTTTTGAGGACAGCAACTACTTCGCCCGGCAGTTCCGCCGCTTCACCGGCATGTCCCCCCGGCAATGGCGGGAGTTTGCCACCTCCGGGAGTTGATCTTCACTGGCCCCCCCGGGGACACTCAGAACTTCGTCTCGATCGCCAGCTTGAACTTGCCCACCCGCTGGTGATCGGCGGTATCGAGCGAGGTTCCGGCCAGCGCCTGAAGCTCGAAACGCCCGCCGAAGCCCCATTTCAGGCCGACATTGAGGAACGTATCGGCCTCCCGCAGCCGGGCCCGGGGCGTTTCCATCACGATCTCCGTCCCCAGCCGGAGCGTCGGCAGGACGCGGCGCATCACCAGCATCCCGAGGTAGGCGATGTCGTCCTCGCGCTGATGATGGGTGTGGGTGTAGCCGATCTCCGCCCCAAGCTCCCAGGCGCCGGTTTTGTACCCGAGGATGAGCGGCAGCTCAAAGGCCACATCCCCCTCGCCGAGCCCCCGCCGGGCGCTGCCGGTGGGAAAGGAGACGAGCGGTTCGATCGCCATGGCAAAATCACCCAGGGAGAGGAAGTTCCACTTCGATTTCACCTCCAGATCCCCCGGCCCGCTGCGGCCGAAACGGCCCTCCTCCCGGATCGCCCTGTACGATGCCTTGATCGCCAGATCGAGCCCGGGGGCCAGAGGCGTCTTGATCTCGACTTTGGGCAGGGTGAGCTTCCCCTTCGCCCCGCCCTCCTTGTATTCCGTCTCGATCTTCAGCTTCGGGCCCGATGCCGCCTTGGGAGAACTGACCTTGAAGGGCGCGGCAAGGGCCGCCGTCGTTCCGATGACGATCAGGAAAACCCCCGGGAGCAGACTGCGCATGCGTCATCCAGAACAGAAAAACAGGCGGGCCTCAAGCGGGAAGCGCACCTCCCGTTCCCCCCGCCTCCCGAAAACCGCCGTTCTCTTCTCTTGACACCCCCGGGGGAATGCCGCGAAGTTGTCGCCCCTCGCCATGCGCTGCCGCCTGATCAAAGAATTCCTGTTTGAAGCCTCGCACTCCCTGCCCTACGTCCCGGAGAGCCACAAGTGCGCCCGGGTCCACGGGCACAGTTTCCGCGTGGAAGTGGCAGTGGAAGGGGAGGTCGATCCCGCCACCGGCTGGATTTACGATCACCAGTGCATCTCGCAGGCGATGAACCCGCTGCTCGAAACGCTCGACCACAGCCACCTCAACGAACTGCCGGAACTGGCGAACCCGACCATCGAAACGCTCTGCGGCTGGTTCTGGAAACGCCTCGCGCCAAAGCTCCCGGGGCTCTGCGAGATCACCGTCCAGGAGACGCCGCACGCCCGCTGCGTCTACCGGGGGGAATAATCCTCCGGGGGCATCCGTGCTCCCCCCCGGAAGCCGCTTGCGTCGCGGCCCGGCTTCGCCCTATGGTTTGCGGGATGAAACCGATTTTTCTTTCGGGCCTCGCCCTTGCGGGGATGGCCCTCTTTTCCGCCTGCGAAAAGCAACCTTACAGCACGCTCGAAGCGATGACCTCCCACGCTCATCACGGCGATGAGGCCCACGGCGACGACAAGGGCCACGCCAAGGATCACGAAACCAAGGCGGCCCCCGCCAAGGAAGAGGCCAAACACTGATTTTTCCGCTCCGGGGCGCCCTTCCCGCACCGGTCCGCCCGCCCGCCCCTGCGGCGGAAACGGCCATTTTGCTGGAAAAATCCCCGGGGCACTGCTCTATTCCCGCGCTATATGGAAAAAGTGATCATTGCAGGGTCCGGCTGCGCCGGGCTCACCGCGGCCATCTATGCGGCCCGCGCGAATTTTTCGCCCCTCGTCCTTGAAGGCAAGGAACCCGGCGGGCAACTCTCCACGACCACGCTGGTCGAGAATTTCCCCGGTTTCGTGGACGGGATCGACGGGCCGATGCTCATCATGAACATGAAGGCCCAGGCGGAACGCTTCGGTGCCCGCTTCGCCTACTCCAGCGTGGAGGAGATCGACCCGCAGGACGGGTTCATCCGCGTCCGCATCGACGGAGAGTGGCGGGAGACGCGCACGCTCATCATCGCCAGCGGCGCTTCGGCCAAATACCTCGGCCTGCCGGAGGAAAAAAAGCTGATCGGCCACGGGCTCACCTCCTGCGCCACGTGCGACGGCGCGTTCTACCGGAACGTCCCCGTCTGCGTCATCGGCGGGGGGGATTCCGCCTGTGAGGAAGCCGTCTTTCTCACCCGCTTCGCCTCGAAGGTCTACCTCATCCACCGCCGGGACACCCTGCGCGCCTCCGCCATCATGGCCGAGCGGGCGCTCTGCCACGAAAAGATCGAGCCGATCTGGGACACCACGCTCACCGGCTACGAAACCGACGAACAGGGCGAAGTCCGCGCCGTGGGGCTTGTCAACGTGAAGACCGGGGCCACGCGGGAGCTGGAGGTCAAGTGCGTCTTCGTCGCCATCGGGCACACGCCGAACACCGCCGCCTTCGGCGACAAGCTGGAGACGGACGCGGGCGGCTACCTGCTCCGCCATCAAGGGACACACACGAACATTCCGGGCGTCTTCGCCGCCGGAGACGTGGCGGACCCGGTCTACCGGCAGGCGATCACCGCCGCCGGGCAAGGGTGCGCCGCCGCGCTGGACGCCGAACGTTACCTGGCCAACTTCGGCGATTAAGGGCTTCGCCGCCCGGGCCTCCCCGCGTGAAGATTTGCGACCTGACGCAGTTTTATTCCCCCGTGAGCGGGGGGGTGAAACGCTATATCCGCGAGAAAATCCGCCATCTTCGCCGGGAAGGCGCGGGCACGCACCTGCTGATCATCCCCGGGGAGCGGGATGAACGGATCGCGGAAGAAGGGGCGACCTGCTACACCGTCGCCTCGCCGCTGCTCTCCCGCAAATCGGGCTACCGGCTGCTGCTCCGGCTCGAAGCGGTGGAAGCCATTCTGGAACGGGAACGCCCGGACCTGATCGAATCCGGCGATCCGTATCAGGTCGGCTGGAAATCGATCGGCATCGGCGGGCGGCTGCGCATCCCGGTGGTCGGCTTCTACCACTCCCACTTTCCGGAGGCGTACGTGCGCGGCGTCGCCCGGCTCTTCGGGCAGGCTCCCACGGAATGGCTCATGGACGCGAGCCGCCGCTACGTCTGCGCCCTCTACAGCCGCTTCGAGCGCACGCTCGTCCCCTCTCCCCGGCTGGCGAAGCTCCTCGCCGGGTGGGGCGTCGGGAACGTGGAAGCGGTCGATCTCGGCGTGGACCCGGCCCGTTTCACCCCCCTCCCCGACGACGCCGCGGCCACCCGCGCCGCCCTCGGCATCCCGGACGACGGGGCGACCCTCTGCCTTTACATCGGCCGCCTCGCGCTGGAAAAAAACACGCGCACCCTCTTCACCGCCTTCGAGCGGCTCACCCGCAGCCACCCGGGGCGTTTCCGCCTTCTCGTCGTCGGCGACGGGCTCCAGCGTCCGATCGTGGAAGCCGTGCGCGAGCGGACCGGCGCGCTCACCTGGCTCCCGTACTGCGACGACGCCGCGCAGCTTGCCCGCCTCTACCGGTGCGCCGATCTCTTCGTTCACCCCGGCGTGCAGGAGACCTTCGGGCTCGTGACGCTGGAGAGCCAGGCGTGCGGCACCCCGGTCGTCGGCATCCGCGGCAGCTACATGGACCGGATCATTTTCGGGGGTCAGGACCACTGGGCCACCGAGAACACCCCGGAGGCGCTTGCCGGGGCCATCGTCCGCATGGCGGAGAACGGCCTGGCCGAAATCGGTGCGCAGGCAAGCCGGGCCGTCCACGCCCGCTACGGGTGGCCGCGGGTCTTCGAGCGGCTCTTTGGGATTTACCGGGAAGCGATTGCCGCCTACAAACACCCCGATGCCCTTTGAAGCCAGGAAAGAATTCATCATCCGCAAATACGAGCCGGGCGACCGGGAGCGGGTCCGCCACCTTTGCTGCGAGACCGGCTTCCTCGGCAACCCGATCGACCCGGTGTTCGAGGATCGCGCCCTTTTCGCCGATTACCTGACGGCCTACTACACCGACTGGGAGCCGCAGTCCTCCTTCGTCCTGCTCGTCAACGGCGAGATCCGCGGCTACCTGCTCGGCTCCCGCTTCCCCCTGCGCCAGCAACTCTACAACCTCTACCAGAACGGGAGCCTCCTGCTGCGCGGCATGATCCATTACCCGGGCTACAACGCCGCCTCCCGGGAGTTCGTCCGCTGGATTCTCTGCAACGGCTGGCGCGAAGTCCCCGCCGCCCCGCGCCGCTGCGCGCATTTCCACATCAACCTGCTGGCCGACGCCCGCAACGTGGCGAGCACCCGCGCCCTCATGGACGCCTACCTCGCCTACCTCCACGCCGCCGGGGAAAAGCGGGTCTATGGCCAGATGGTCACCTTCGAGAGCCGCCGTCACTCCCGGATGTTCGAGCGGTACGGCTTCCGCGTCCTCAACCGCTCGCGCATCTCCAAGTACGAAAAATACCACCCGGAGCCGGTCTACCTCTGCACCGTCGTCAAGGATCTGGAGGAAAACAGCCAGCTTTACGCCCGATGATAATCCCGGTGAAATCCCGGCTGGCCCGTTGACACTCCGGATTCGTCCGCGTAGTCTGACCCCCTTTCCCATATGAAAAACGTGATCGCCACCCTCGCCACCCCAGAGGCTCCGGCTGCGGTCGGGCCGTACTCCCAGGCCATCACCGCGGGCGGGTTCCTTTACACCGCGGGCCAGATTCCGCTCGATCCCGCCACCGGCGAACTCATCGAAGGCGACATCACCGCCCAGACCACCCGGGTGCTCGAAAACCTCCGCGCCCTCCTCCACGCCGCCGGGGCGGGCTTCGCGGATGTGGTCAAGACCACCGTGTTCCTGACCGATCTGGCGGATTTCGCCGCCATGAACGCCGTCTACGCCGGTTATTTCCAGGCTCCTTTCCCGGCCCGTTCCACCATCCAGGTCGCCGCCCTGCCCAAGGGAGCCCGCGTGGAGATCGAGGCCGTCGCCCTCCTCCCCTCCGCCGCCCGCTGACCCTTTCCGCGCTCTTTCATGAATTCCGACGAAGTCATCGCCCTCTTCCGGGAAACCGGAGCCCTTCTCAGCGGCCATTTCATCCTTCGCTCCGGACTTCACAGCCGGGAATTCTTCCAGTGCGCCATCCTCCTCTCGCAAACCCCGGTGGCCAAGCGGGTCTGCGGGGCGCTGGCGGAAAAGCTCGCCGCCCACCGCGCGGAAAGCGTCATCTCCCCCGCCCTCGGCGGCCTGATCGTCGGCCATGAAGTGGCGCGCACGCTCGACCTGCGCCATATTTTCGCCGAAAAGGAGAACGACCGGCTCGTCCTGCGCCGGGGGTTCACCATCCGGCCCGGGGAACGCTTCCTCGTCGTGGAGGATGTGGTGACCCGCGGCGGGCGCGTGCAGGAGACGATCGACATTGTGAAGGCTCACGGGGGCGAAGTCGCCGCCGTCGGCACGCTGGTGGACCGGAGCGGCGATCAGACGCCGGACTTCGGCGCTCCCTTTGAGAGCCTCGTGCGGCTCTGTGTGGAAACCTTCCCCCCGGATGCGGTTCCGGCCGACCTCGCGGCCACCCCGGCCATCAAGCCGGGCAGCAGATAGAGCGTTTTTGAATTCAATGTTGATAACGGAACAATTCAGAACCGCTCGGACAACATCCCCGGCGGCGGCGGGCAACCCGTTCCTCTTCTTATGGTTAACTGGATACTGAAAAAAATCGTTGGCTCGAAAAACCAGCGGGAACTCCGCCGGATTCGCCCCATCGTGGCGAAGATCAACGAGATCGAGACGCAACTCCAGTCCCTCTCCGACGACGACCTCCGGGCCAAGACCGCCGCGTGGAAGGCCGAACTGGCCAAGATGACCGACCTCGACGAGCAACAGCGCTACCTCGACGACATCCTGCCGGAAGCCTTCGCCGTCGTCAAAAACGCCGCCCGCCGCCTCTGTGGCCGGGAGATGATCGTCTGCGATCAGCCGGTCGTCTGGAACATGGTTCACTTCGACACGCAGCTCATCGGCGGCTACGTGCTTCACCACGGGAGAATCGCCGAAATGGCCACCGGCGAGGGGAAAACCCTCGTCGCCACCCTCCCGCTCTACCTCAACGCCCTGACCGGGCGCGGCGCGCACCTGGTCACCGTGAACGACTACCTCGCCCGGCGCGACTCGGACTGGATGGGAAACCTCTACCGCTTCCTGGGCCTCACCTGCGGCTGCATCCAGCACGACGAACCGCCCGAGAGCCGCCGCCAGCAGTACCACTGCGACATCACCTACGGCACGAACGCGGAATTCGGCTTCGATTACCTGCGCGACAACGGCATGGCCACCACGCGCGAGCAGCAGGTGCAGCGCGGCTACGCCTTCGCCATTGTGGACGAGGTGGACTCCATCCTCATCGACGAAGCGCGCACGCCGCTCATCATTTCCGGCCCCTCCACCGTCACCACCCACCAGTACGAAAAATACAAGCCGCTGGTGGAGCAGCTCGTCAAAAAGCAGTCGATCCTCTGCAACCAGGTGGCGAGCGAGGCGGAAGCCCTCTTTGAAAAAGGGCGGAAGGAAGAGGGAGCCCGCCTCTTCTACAAGCTCAAGCTCGGCCAGCCCCGGCACAAGGCGCTCCTGCGCGCCATGGAAGACGCGGAACGGCGCAAGGCGATCGACAAGGCGGAGCTTTCCTTCCACGGCGACACGCAGAAGACCGAACTCTTCGAACTCAAGGAGAGCCTCTACTTCACCATCGACGAACGGGCGCACGACGCGGACCTGAGCGAACTCGGACGCGAGTTCCTGAGCCCGAACGACCCGGACGCCTTCGTCCTCCCCGACCTGATCACCCAGTATGCGGAGATCGACACGGACGCGAGCCTGACCGACGCGCAGAAAGTCGAGGCGAAGAACGAGCGCCAGCAATATTGCGACAAGCAGGCCGAGCGGCTCCACAACATCTCCCAGCTTCTCAAGGCGTACTGCCTCTTTGAGCGCGACGTGCAGTACGTCATCGAGGAGAACAAAGTGGTCATCGTGGACGAGTACACCGGGCGCAAGATGCCGGGCCGCCGCTGGAGCGACGGGCTGCACCAGGCCGTGGAGGCGAAGGAAGGGGTGCAGATCGACCGCGAAACCCAGACGCTCGCCACCATCACCATCCAGAACTACTTCCGCCTCTACCGGAAACTCGCGGGCATGACCGGCACGGCGGAGACGGAGGTGAACGAATTTCACGACATCTACAAGCTCGACGTCGTGGTGATCCCGACCAACCGGCCCTGCATCCGCAAGGATCTCAACGACCGGATCTACAAGACGCGGCGCGAGAAATACAACGCCGTGATCGCGGAAATCCGCGAGGCGCACGGGCGCAAGCAGCCGGTGCTGGTGGGCACCGTGAGCGTGGAAGCCTCCGAACTCCTGAGCCGGATGCTCAAGCGCGACAAGATCCCGCACACCGTCCTCAACGCGAAGTACCACATGCAGGAGGCGGAGATCGTCGCCCGCGCCGGACAGGCCGGGGCCGTCACCATCTCCACGAACATGGCCGGGCGCGGCACCGACATCAAGCTCGGGCCGGGCGTGGCGGAAGTCGGCGGCCTCTACGTGATCGGCACGGAGCGGCACGAATCCCGCCGGGTGGACCGCCAGCTTCGCGGACGATGCTCGCGCCAGGGCGATCCGGGCATGTCGCGCTTCTACGTCTCCTTTGAGGACGACCTGATGCGCAACTTCGGCGCCGCCGACCGGATGACCCGCATCATGGAACGCTTCGGGATGAAGGAGGGGGAGGAACTCGAACACCCGTGGCTCAACAAATCGGTGGAAACCGCGCAGAAACGGGTCGAGCAGCGCAACTACCAGATGCGGCGGCGCACGCTGGAGTTTGACGACGTGATGAACAAACAGCGCGAAGTCGTCTACGGCCTGCGCAACGACGCGATCGAAACGGAGGAACCGCGCAGGCTCATCTACGACATCATCGACGAGGCGATCCCGCTCAAGGTCATCGAATTCCTTTCCACCGACGGCGACGACGAGGAGCCGAACATCCCCGGTCTCATCAGTTGGATCAACACCACCTTCCCGCTCGGCCTCACCGCCGCGCAGGCGGAGTTTGAGAAGAAAACCCCGGAGGAAGCCGCGGACTGGGTGCTCGAAAAAGTGCGCGCCTCCTACGAACTCAAGGTCAAACACGAGGAACCGGCCGCCGTCAAGAGCCTGGAGCGCTACATCATCCTCAACGCGATCGACCGGCTCTGGCAGGAGCATCTCTTCACCATGGATTCGCTGCGCGAGGCCGTTTACCTCCGCGCCTACGGGCAGAAAGACCCGCTGGTGGAATACAAGACGGAAGCCTACACCGTCTTTGTGGAACTGATGGGGAGCATCAAGAACGAAGTGGTCCACAACCTCTTCCGCAGCACCTCGAACCTTCAGGCGTTCGAGAACTTCCTCGCCGCCCTGCCCCAGCACCTCCTCTACCCGGAGGACGACGGCGGGGGGAACCTCTCCGCGGCGAGTCTCCAGGGCTCCGGGTCCGGCGAGGGCGAAGCCCCGCAGCCGGGCATCACCGTCCGGCGCGAAGAAGGCAAGGTGGGCCGCAACGACCCGTGCCCGTGCGGGAGCGGGCGCAAGTACAAGAGCTGCTGCGGGCGCATGGCGTAAGCGGCCCCGCGCATCCGCGATGTTCACCGACCCGAAAACCTACGATGTCGCCGTCATCGGGGCCGGTCACGCCGGGATCGAGGCGGCGATGGCGGCCGCCCGGCTCGGGGCGGAGGTGGCGCTCTTTACGCAGAACCTCGACACCATCGGCCAGATGTCGTGCAACCCGGCCATCGGCGGGCTCGGCAAGGGGCACATGGTGCGGGAGATCGACGCGCTCGGCGGCTTCATGGCGCTCAACACGGACGCCACCACCATCCAGTCGCGCATCCTCAACAGCAACAAAGGCCCGAGCGTGCGCGCCCCCCGCGCCCAGTGCGACAAAAAGGCGTACCAGTTCCGGGCGAAGGCGGAGATCGAACGCCACCCGGGCATCACGCTCAAGCAGGGGAACGTGGTCGAGATCGTCGTGGAGGACGACCGCGCCGCCGGGGTGCGCACGAACCTCGGCTTCGAGCTTCGCAGCCGCTCGGTCATCATCACCACGGGCACCTTCATGCGCGGGCTGCTCCATGTCGGCCTGCAAAACGCGCCCGGCGGACGGATGGGCGACACCCTCTCCACCCTGAGCGACAGCCTCCGGCATCTCGGCTTCGAGGTGGGCCGCTTCAAGACCGGCACCCCGTGCCGCCTCAACGCCCGCACGCTCGACGTGAGCCGCTGCACCCCGCAGGAGGGTGACGACCCGGCCCCGCTCTTCACCTTCGACCCCGAACCGCTCACCCGCCGCGACGCGCAGGAACGCTTCACCCTCAACCACGTGGATGGCGAAGGGCGGCTCCGGCTTCATGCCCTCCCGTGCTGGATCACCTCCACCAACGCGCGGACGCACGAGATCATCCGGGCCAACCTCCACCAGTCGCCGATGTACTGCGGGCGGATCGAGAGCGTCGGCGCCCGCTACTGCCCTTCCATCGAGGACAAGGTGGTCCGTTTCGCGGAAAAGGAGCAGCATCAGGTCTTTCTGGAGCCCGAGGGGCTGCACACGGGGGAGGTTTACGTCAACGGCGTCTCCACCAGCCTCCCCTACGAAGTCCAGTTTGCCTTTATCCGGACCATCCGCGGGCTCGAAAACGCCGAAATCCTCCGGCCCGGCTACGCCGTGGAGTACGATTTCTGCCCGCCCACCCAGCTTTACCCGACGCTGGAGACCAAGCGCGTCGGGGGGCTCTACTTCGCCGGGCAGATCAACGGCACCTCCGGCTACGAGGAAGCCGCCGCGCAGGGGCTCATGGCCGGGGCCAACGCCGCGCTGAAGCTTCAGGGGAAGCCACCCTTCGTCATTGGCCGCAGCGAAGGGTACATCGGCGTGATGATTGATGATCTGGTGACGAAGGGGACGCTGGAGCCGTACCGGATGTTCACGAGCCGGGCGGAATACCGCCTGCTGCTGCGGCAGGACAACGCGGACCTGCGCCTGAGCGCCCGGGCGCGCGAAGCGGGGCTCATCAGCGCCCGGCGCGCCGCGCTGGCCGAGGCCAAACGCGCCGCGCTGGAAGCGGCCCGCGCCTTTGCCGACACGCGGTCGATCGAAGGCGTCCGCCTCTCCCAATGGCTCCGGCGGCCCGAAAACAGCGCCGCCGCGCTTCCCGAAGCCGTCCGCGGTTCCTTCCCGGAGGCGATCTGGAGCCTCGTGGAGACCGACCTCAAATACGAAGGCTACATCCGGCGGCAGGAGACGCAGGTGCGCCGCGACAAAGCCTCCGAAACCCGCCCCTTCCCGGCGGACCTCGACTTTCACGCCATCCGCGATCTCCGGGCCGAGGCGCGGCAGAAGTTCACCACGATCCGCCCCGCCACTTTCGGGCAGGCCGGGAGGATCAGCGGCATCACCCCCGTGGACCTCGCCATCGTGGAGATCTGGCAGCGCCGGCATCACGAGGCCCGGGGCTGATTTTCGCTCCTCCGCCCCGCCCGCGGCGCGCTCCCGTCGCCTTTTGCCCTTTACTGACCCTCCGGGATGCGTAATTTGGAGTAGCACCATTGCCCTGATTATGGTGTTCTCTTTCGTGTCACCCCTATGAAGCTTCGCCACCTTTCCGTCCGGTCGCTCCTCGCCGCCTCGCTGGTTGTTTCCGCCACCCTCAACCCCACGCTCCTGCGGGCCCAGGGAGCCGCCAGCGATCAGGCCGCCTACAGTCAGGCCAACCAGCTCTTTGACGCAAACCGGTATGAAGACGCCGTCAAGGCCTACGAAGCGTTCCTGAAGGATTACCCGACCTCCGCGCTCGTGCCGATCATCCAGTTCCGGCTCGGGCAGGCCGCTTACCTCACCGGAGACTACGCAGCAAGCATTGCCACCCTCAAGAAACTGCTTGAGCCCTCCTCCCCGGCCAGCGACGAAGTGCGCGAACTGGCGGCGGGCCTGATGCCCCAGTCCCTCGCCGCCCAGGCTTCCAAGGAAGAGGACGACGCCAGGAAGAAGGCCGGGTACGAAGCCGCCATCAAGGAATACACCGCCTTTCTGGGCAAGTACCCGAACAGCGATCAGGTCGAGTACGCCCTCTATGGCCGGGCGCTGGCCAATCTCCAGATCGAGAAATACGACGAGGCCGTCACGGACCTGCGCGACAACCTCAAGCGCTTCCCCCGCAGCGAAACCATTCTCGACAGCCAGTACCTGCTGGCCCTCGTGCTGGCCACCCAGGGAAGCCTCTCCCACCAGAAAGACCCCGGCTCCGCGGACGGAAACGCAAAGTACGACGAAGCCAAAAAACTGCTCGAAGACATCATCACCCAGCGCAAGGACATCGCCCTGCTCAACGACGCGCAGTTCCAGATCGGCGAGCTGCTTTTCCATCGCGGCAGCTTCGCGAAGGACGCGGAACAGAAGGCGCTCTGGGAAAGCGCCCGGAAGGCCTACCGCGCCGTCCAGCCCAAGGAACCGATGATCGCCGCGCAGCAGACCCGCCTCAAGAGCGTGACCGACCGGAAAATCGCCGCCGGGCGGGACCGGAACGTGGCGGAATACAAGCGGCTGGAGCGTCTTCAGGAAAAAGAGGCGGGAAAGCTGGGGGCCGTGAAGGAAAAGGCCGACCTGACCCTCTCCTCGCAGATCAAGATCGCGCAGATTTTCTTCTACCTCAAAGGATATGACGAAGCCCGCGTCATCCTCCGGCATCTCCAGCCCTTCGCGGAGGACGACGAGCAGAAGCGCGACATCGCCTATTTCCTCGCCCTCTCCTACGCCTCCCAGAGCCTGCGGGATAAGGCGGTGGAAGCCTACAACGCCTTCCAGTCCGCCTACAAGGGGCACCCGATGGCGGACAACCTGCCGCTGGCCATCGGCACCCTCTTCCTGACGGTGGAACCGCAGGACCCCGCCAAGGCGATCGACTACTTCAAGGAAGGGGCGGAGATTTATCCCAAGGGCCGCTACCTGATCGAGACGCTCACCCAGCAGGCGAGCGCCCTCGTCCAGCTTCAGCGCTTTGACGAAGCCCTCAAGACCTTCCAGGACATCCTCGTCACCAAACCACGGCCGGAGATCGCCGCCGCGGCGGAGTTCGGCATCGGCACCATTTACAAGGACAAGACCCCGAGCGAACCGGACAAGGCGATCGCCGCCTTCCAGAAAGTGCGCGAGACCTACAAGGGCACGCAGGAGGCGGAGAACTCCTCCTTCTGGATCGCCCGCCTGCTCCAGATGCAGGGGAAAACGCCGGAGGCGATCGCCGAATACACCGCCTTCCTGAAGGATTACCCGAAGAGCACCCTCTTCCCGACCGCCAAGTTCTTCCTCGCGGAATCGGAACTCGCGCGCAACGATCTCGCCAAGGCGGAGCAGATTTTCCGGGAAGTCGGCACCGACTATCCGGAAGATCAGGTGGCTCCCTACACCTACTTCCAGCGCGCCGGGATTTTCGGGCGGGAAAACAAGGTCCCCGAGATGGTGGCCGTGATGCGGGAATTCATCACCAAGTATCCCGACAACGAAAACATCTTCGTCGCCTACGACAGCATCGGCAAGAGCCAGCTACAGGCGGGCAAACCGCTTGAAGCCGCGGAGACCTATCAGGAGATGGTCACCAAATACCCGCAGAGCCCGCGCACGGCCAACGCCCTCCAGGCGCTCTCCCAGATCTGGTTCAACTACGCCAACTCGCAGGGGCGCTACCTCGCGCTCAACGAGGAACAGCGGGCCGAATGGAACAAGGGCACTTCCAAAACCATCGAGGCGGCGGAAAAGCTGATCGCCGATTTCCCGGAAAGCCCGCAGGTGGTGATGGCACTCGAAGACCTGCTTGAAACCCAGAAGCTCTTCCTCGGCGCGCGGCTCAAGACCCCGGACCAGATCACCGAATACTTTGAGACGCTGGCGGGCAAATTCGAGGAACACCCGGGCACCCGGAGCAAAATCCTCTTCACCCTCGCCTCCTACACGTACGAATCCGACAAGGAAAAGGCGCTCGAACAGATGCGGGCCGCGTACGACCCCGAGCTGATCTACTCTCCCAACGACCTCGACCTCTTCGGCATGGCGCTGCTGGGTGCGGGCCAGATCGAGAAATCGACCGAAATCTACAACAAACTGGCCCGGGATTACCCGGTGCCGCAGGGCGTGCAGGATACCAAGGCCCCGGCCCTCATTCAGGAAGCCCAGTCGATCGCCCTCTACGGGCAGGGGCGCGCCCTTCAGGCGCAGGGGCAGGCGGCGGAGGCGAAAGTCTTCTTCGACAAGCTCAAGGAACTCTACCCGTGGTCGCCCAAGCTGCTGGAGGCCAACTACGGGATCGCCGAGGCGCTCGTTGGCGAAAAGAAATACGACGAAGCGGCCCGCCTGCTCATCAGCATCATCCGCGCCCAGACCGCCACGGCGGAACTTCGGGCCAATGCCGCCTTCCTCAACGGGGAAATCCTCGAAGCCAAGGGAGACCTGGCTTCCGCCATCGACCAGTTCATCAAGATCAGCGCCTTTTACTCCGGGGTGGACACCGTGGCGGCGGAGGGGCTCTGGCGGGGATCGCAGCTTCTGGAAAAACAGGCGGCCACGCTGCCGCTCAAGGCCGGAAAACCGGGCGCGCCGACCAAGGGAAGCCAGCTCGCCAACGCGCTCAAGTTCTACCGGCAACTGGTGGAGAAATACCCGAACTCCCCGCGCGTGGCCGAAGCGCAGGGGCGGATCAAGGCGCTCGCCCCCGCCTCGGCGTCGAAATAGGCTGCGGCGGTTTTTTCCATGCCGAACCCGCCGGAACGGACCCCGCCCGCGCCTTCCCCGAAAACGCGGAAGGCGCTGCCGCCGCTTCGCGAACGGGCGCGCCAGATCCTCGAAACGCTCAAGCAAACCTATCCGCAGGCGCATTGCGAGCTGGTTTTCTCCAATCCGCTGGAACTCCTCGTCGCCACGATCCTCTCCGCCCAGTGCACGGACAAGCGGGTGAACCTCGTCACCGAATCGCTCTTTGCCCGTTACCGGAGCGCGGCGGACTACGCCCGCGCCTCGCAGGAAGAGCTTGAGGAAGCGGTCCACTCCACCGGTTTTTACCGCAACAAGGCGAAAAACATCCGGGCCATGGCGGCGGACCTCGTGGAAAAGCACGGCGGGCGCGTCCCCGACACCATGGAAGCGCTGGTGGCGCTGGCCGGGGTCGGGCGCAAGACGGCCAATGTCGTCCTCGGCAACGCCTTCGGCAAGAACGAGGGGATCGTGGTCGATACGCACGTGGCCCGCCTCTCCCACCGCCTCGGGCTCACGAAAGCCACCGCCCCGGAGAAGATCGAGGCAGAGCTGATGAAACTCGTCCCGCGGGAGGATTGGGCGCTTTTCAGCCACCTGCTCATCTGGCATGGCCGCCGCCGCTGCACCGCTCGCAATCCCGACTGCCCGGAATGCGAAGTCCGCGAACTCTGCCCGAGCGCCGACACCTTCGCCCGCCCCCGCGCTTCATCCGGCAGGAAATGAGCGCACCCCGCCGGGCACACCAAGGAAAACCGTCGTTCACAGAAGTCTGGGGTTGTGGGTTGTTTTTGCCGGAGGGGCCTCGAACCAATGCAATAACCCGAGCATTCCATCTTCTCAAATTCGGTGATATTCAGGCGAATATGTGGCCTATCTTCGTAATAAGCCGGTTTTCCAGCGAACACGCCGGATGCATCCCGCATTAATCGTGCAGATAGGCAAGCGATAGCGGTCTTGACCTATCATGTGATTTTGAAGACGATTGGATTGTTAGCAGCTAAGGAAGACTATGACTCTCTGGAAGATCTCCTGCCAAGAAGACGTTTACCCCGGCATGTGGCAACGCTGGTTCAAAAATCAGTGTGCTGCGGTCGGTTGGGCATCGAAGTGGGGTTTTAAGCTCAATGGTTCAACCGAAGGAGGCAAGGGTTGGAGTGCTGCGCGAAATGCTCTAAAGGAAATAAAAATCGGCGACTATGTAGTTGTTGCTCTGCGTGGTCATCGTATCGGTCGGATCGGACAAGTAACGGGAAAAGCAGTTGAAGACGACGACTGGGCACCACTCGTGCCGCCAGGCCCTGGGCTTCCGGACGGAGAAATGGGTCGTAGAATAAACTTGCGATGGGATCTAACCATTGGCCCAGATAACCATGACTTGGTTATTCAGCTTCCGAAAGGAAAAACTTTCTCCAATGGTGAACTCCGACCAACAATTGCCCGGATTCAGTCATTGGCATTTGAGTCGTTAGTTCAGGAGATGAAAAACCCGGTCAACTGGGTGAGTCTATTGGGAAACTTCAGATATGAAGGAGCATTATCCGATTTCATCGCCAACTATCCTAATCGCTTGGAAGATGGATTGCTTGCTCATCCAAATTCAAAGATACGCGAGTGCGTGTTTAAAGATAAGACCCGACTTGATGTGCTGCTGCTAGATAGAGATGAAACCCCTGTCATTGTCGAGTGTAAGCAGCATGCTCCAACGCCGCAAGATTTATACCAGATAAGACACTATATGGCACTGTTTGAAAGAGAAACGGGCAAAAAGCCCAGGGGCATTCTCGTGCATGGCGGGGCAGGCAGACTTCATAGTTCTGTTGAGAGCATCGCGCAACAGGCGCCAGTGGTTGAGATAGTCAACTACTCTCTTGAAGTTGTCTTCCGCAACTCGGTACGCGGCTAACAATTTATTCAAGCCGACGCCGCTTCGCGGCGCGGCTTAATTCAGGCGTTCCGCAGAAAAATGACACCTCTCTCAAGAGCCATATCCGATGCTCTGCGTTACTGGGAAGTGCGCCGTTTGGCCTACAATTTTTTGCTTGCGGTTATTACCCTTTATCACGCCATCCCGGCCCTTATAAAAGGACAAGATATGGATTGGCCACTCACGCTGATGTGGCTTTTTATTCTCGCCGTCATTGCCAACGCTCTCTATTGCTTTGCATACATTCCAGACATTTTGATCCAGCTATCAGAGTTCCGGGATAAGTGGATCAAATCCCGGATTGGATTGCTTTTTATTGGTTGCACTTTTGCTTCATGTTTCGCGTGGTGGATCAGTGGCAGCATTTTCTCACGATACGGGACATGGTAGAAATAAGCCGGACAAGGCGCTGCACCTGACATCTGCCCGCGGCCTGATCCCAAGAAACGCTGACTGCCCGCTTCTATTTTACCCGGGAAAACGGGATCAGGCGAAGGTTCAGTCGAAAAGCGCTTACGCGCCGTAGGCGGCGATGCGGATGATCCGGGCATGGTCGAGCCCGTGGGTCTCTTCCACACGCACACGGAGCGCCGTTGCCTCAAGCGGCTGGTCGAGCACCCTGCGGTAGCGCCGACGCCAGTGATCGGTGACCTGATCGAGCAACTGCCACCCTTCGCGCGTTTCCGCCTCGACGCGGAAGGCCTTGAGCGTTTCGGGCTGGGGCCGCCCCCATTTCATCACTGCCCGGGTGTAGTGATCATCATGGCTCAGGGTGAGGTAACGCTGCAACCCGGTGTCAAAGGTCATCTCCACCCGCCCGAGCGTCACCGCCTCCGGCCAGCGCAGTTCGATCCACGCGGGAATCCCTTCTGCGGGATCGCTCATCCAGCGGTGGGAACCGGGGATGAGCCGTTCCGGATGGACGCCGCCCGGCCCCTGCGCGCTCCGGTTCTGCCCGGAGATGACGTTGCGCGCCGGGCCATCGGGCTGTTCGCTCGATGCGGTGATGGTGGCCCGCAGGGCGTGGTTGGCCGGGTCTTCCTCCACCTGGCCGATGATGAAATTATCTTCGCGGATCAGGTGCTGTTGCACACCCTTGATGAAGTCGGCATCCGCCGCCATGTCGGCGGGGAGCACCCCTTTGCGCACGCCGTGGGCCGCCGCCACGCCGACCCCTTCGCCGATCAGGGCGAGCGTGGCCATCACGCGGGTGGAGCCAAAGGCGACATGCGTGGCCGAGAGATTGCGCCCGGCAAACATCAGGTTGGGAATCGTCCGGGAGACGCACACCCGCAGCGGGATTTCGTAGAGCCAGGGGGTCCAGACGTGCGTGTTGGACGCCTCCTCCGGGCTATCCATCCCGTCCGGCGGGTGGATGTCGATCGGCCAGCCGCCGTAGGCGATGGTGTCGTGGAAGCGGGGGGCTTCCATGATGTCTTTTTCCGTCAGCCGGTATTGCCCGTGGAAACGGCGGCTCTCCCGCTTGCCCGGGAGCATCCCGATCCAGTCGAGCGCCCAAGGGTCGGCCTGGTGGTCCCCGCCGTTCTTGATGAAATCCCAGACGCCCAGCAGGATCGCGAGCAACTCGTCGCGGATCGCCTCGTTATCCCTGATCGTGTCGATCTGCCCGCCCCACTCCAGCCACCAGTAGCCGTATTCGTAGGTCGGCTGTTCCATTTTCCAGAAGCGGCACCGGTTGCGCAGATCCTCCTGCGTAAAGCGGCGGGCCCAGTGCGGAGCCTTGAAGGGCATCGGCCTGTCATGCTTGCGGGCCATGAAAAGGAGCGTGGAGCCGAGGGTCTTGCGGTCGGCCACCGGCTGCGCCATCGTCTCGCCCGTCTCCTCCCTGCCTTCCCGCCCCATGGTGAACTCCGCCCCGGCAGCGGCTCCCAGCCCGCCATCGCCGGTACAGTCGATGAACGTCCCGGCCCGGATGACAAACCGGTCCTCCGTGGAGGCGCGCAGGGCATGGGCTTCGCGGATGGAGCCGTTCTCCATCCTTACCCCGGTCACGGTCGTATTGAGATAAAGGGTGATGTTCGGCTCCGAACGGACCTTGTCGTAAAGGATCAGGTCGAACATGGAGGGGGAACGCTGGGGGTTGCGGACGGCGTTTTCCAGACGGATTTCCTCGATGATCCCGGTCTCCCGCGGTTCGAGATGCCAGGTCTGCGTCTGCCGGTTGATGTTCGCGCCGACGATGTGCATCCGCACTTCGCTGCTGGCGTTGCCGCCGAGGACGGGGCGATCCTGACAGAGAATGACCTTCGCCCCGGCGCGGGCGGCGGCGATGGCGGCGGGAACCCCCGTGGGGCCACCTCCGGCGATCAGGATGTCGCATTCCAGTTGATGGGTTTGGATGATGTCAGCCATGGCCCTGCATCCTCACCCCATCCCCCACGGGAATGCAAAGAGAGGCGGCTGCCGGTCTTGCCCGAAAACCTGCCCGTTTTGCTCCCCCCCCCAGGGGCCGCCATGCCGACCCGCTCTTCCCCCCCGCCTCGCCATCGCTTGTTCAGGAAGCGCTTGAGCGGACGCTCCCCGCGACCGGGCGTAAAAAACCGCCCCGGGTTTCCCCGGGGCGGGTGTGAAATGGGAAATGGAGTTTGAAAAGGCCCCGATCAGCGAACGTCGCTGGTCTTCGCGCCGCTCACCACGAGCTTGCGACCCATGAACTCCTGATCATGGAGGGTTTCCACGGCGCGCTTGGCTTCCTCCACACTGTTCATCGTCACAAAGGCGAACCCCTTGGAGCGCTGCGTCTCCCGGTGGCTGACCACCTCGGAGCTCTGCACCGAACCGACACCGGAGAAAAGCTCCGTCAGGTCGCTTTCCGTGGCATCGAAGGAGAGATTGCCGACGTAGAGCTTCGCGGAGGTGACCTCCACGAGTTCCGGTTTCCGGGCAACCCTGGGCGGGCGCGGCGCGGCGGTCTCCCCGTTGGTCCGGGGCGCTTCTTCCGCCGGGCTTCCGTTGGAGGAAGCGCGGGCGGGGCGGGGCGAACCGGCGTTGCGGGGAGCGCGGGGCTCGGGCGTTTCGATCACCCGTCCGTAAACGGAACTGGGCGGTGTTTGCGGTTTCTTACCGAAAAGAATGCCGAAAATCCGTTTCAGGAATCCGGGTTTCTTTTCCGAGGCGGCCCTGGAGGCCGGGGATGGGGATGGGGAGTTGGCGCGATCCGGGGTGCGGTATCCCCCGCGGCCTCCCCGGGGACGGCGGCCGCCGCGTCTGCGACGGTTCGCCTGCTGAGTTTCTGAATTCATAGAACAACTAATACGTTTCAAGCACGGCCAAGAAATCGCTGCTTCAATGATGCCAAATGAAAACCGCGTCCGTTTCGGGTTATTTCCGGGGAGTTTTCCCTCCGTCGGGCGACAGGCGGGACCAATCCGGCCCGGAAAGGGCCAAACCTGACCGGTTTGCGTTCGAACATGCTTTATCCAGCGATTCCTTCAACCATTCGTCGTGGTGGAGCGCATCCAAAGAGATACCCGGGCGATCCCGGGGGCATCCGCACGTTTTCCGGACGACGACCCCGTGACTGCCAACTCCACCCTCCGTTGCCGCTCTCCTTCCGGCCCGGCGAAGGCGCGGAAAAAACGACGGACGCGCGCAACTTTCCGACCGGACCCGGGAAAGAACGCTGGGCGCTTCCATTGAAAAAAAGAAAGCCTCCACCTCACTCCACGGCCCGACCGGCTCCTGACCCCCGACCGGCTCTCCCCGGGATTTTGGCTAACGGGCTGACCCGCTGAAAAAACTCCCCCGACGATCTTCCGGCCCGTGCAGGGCCCGGGATGCTCCGTCCCGTCGCCGCCGGAGCGGGATCAACGCCGCTCCTCTTCCGGCTTCCTGATGTTCCTCTGGAAAACGCGACTTGGGAAAAACGACACTCCACCCTTCCGGCAGACTCGGCAACACGTTACGCATAACGCGAAAGCGAAACGGGAACAAGGGATTTTTTTCCTCCCTTTCCCACCTGACACGCGGAGGCGCTGGCACTTTGAACTTTATTCCCGGCCTTTGAGCCTTCACCCTTTCCGGAACCGCCGCCCATGAATCACCCCGCCCCATTCTGGACTCCCCCTGACCGCCTTCAGTGGAAGCGCGCGCCCGGCTCCCTCCCCGACGGGTGCCGGTACGCGATTCTGGAGGGCGACCCGAAGCTCCCCGGTTTTTTTTCCGCGCGCTTCCGCCTCCCGGCGGGCACCCGGCTCGCCCCCCACTGGCATCCCCGGGAGGAACGGGCCACGATCCTTTCCGGGCGGCTGCGCCTCGGGCTCGGCCTCGAAATCGACGAAAAAACCATGACCGCCCTCGGGCCGCAGAGCTTCCTGCTCGTCCCCGCCCGGCAGCCGCACTACGCCATCTTTGACGAGGAAACCGAGATCCAGCTCAATGGCGAGGGCCCCTGGGAAGTGATCTACGCGTGAGCGCGGGCAACCACCGCCAGCGCCTGCCGGATCAGGCGGGCTTCAGCAACCGCCGGTAGGTGGCCAGCGCGAGCAGCGGCCAGGAATTACGGTACATGTCGTACTTGAGGTAAAAGACGCACGGGAACCCGGTGCCGGTGATCTCCTCCTCGCTCCACGAGCCGTCCGCATTCTGGTTGGCCACCAGCCATTCCACCCCGGCCTTCAGCCACGGGTCGTGCGGATCGCCAAAGGTACAGAGCCCCATGACGGCCCACGCCGTCTGCGACGGGGTGCTCGCCCCCATCCCCTTGAAAACCGGGTCGTCGTACGTGTTGCAGCGCTCGCCCCAGCCGCCACCCGGGTGTTGCACGCGGCGCAGCCAGTCCCGCCCGCGCAACAGCCAGTGTTCGTTCATGTCCGCGCCCAGCGCCTTCATGCCGCGCAGCACCTGCCATGTGCCGTAAATGTAGTTGACCCCCCAGCGGCCATACCAGGAACCGTCGGCCCCCTGCTGCTCCTTGAGGTAGCGGATCGCGTGCGCCACCTGCGGGTGGTCGAGCGCATAGCCTTGCAGGCCGAACATCTCCAGCACCCGGGCGGTGATGTCCGCGCACTCGGGATCGAGCATCGCGTTGTGATCGGCGAAGGGGACTTTTTCGAGAATGCTCTTGGTGCAATCCTTGTCAAAGGCGGCCCATCCGCCGTCCTTGCACTGGAAAGTCTCCAGCCAGCGGATCGCGCGCGCGATGCATTCGTCCCGCTTCGGCATGTCGTCGATCTTCGCCAGCCGCAGCGCGAGGACGACCATCGCCGTGTCGTCGATATCCGGGTTCCATTTGTTGTTGTACTCGAAGACCCAGCCCGAAGGCTCCACCTTCGCCGGGTTCTTGTGCACCCAGTCCCCGGCGAAACGGATCTCCTTGTCGATGAGCCACTCCGTGGACCGCTGGATGGCGGGATGGTCCGGAGCCAGCCCGGATTCGAGCAGGGCGATCTGGACGATCGCCGTATCCCAGACCGGGGAGAGGCACGGCTCGATCCGCACGGAATCCTCCTCCTCGTGCATGAGGCGCACCAGTTCGTCGTGGGCGCGGACCACCTCCGGATGATCGTCGGGATAACCGAGCGCCTTGAGCGCGATGAGCGAGTTGAGGATCGCCGGGAAAATCGCGGCGAGCCCGTCGGTCCCCTCAAAGCGTTCGAGCATCCACCGCTCCGCCGCCTCCAGCGCCCGGTTGCGGAACGGGTGCAACCCCTTGCGGGCGACCCACTCCGCCCATTTGTTCACGCGGTCCACCCAGAGGAAGGCGTTGCGCAGGCTGAAATCGAAGTAGCGCGGGCGCAGCGTCTCGTTAAGCTCGCGCTTTCCGTTCGGGTAAAGCTCGTCGAGGCTCGTGCCGCACCGGAGCGGGCGCGTGGGCCGGTAATGGTTGATGATCGCCAGCGGGACGAGCATGGCGCGCGTCCAGTTGCTCATGTCCCAGAAATTGACATGGAACCATTTGCCGATCAGGAGGACTTCGCACGGGATCGTCGGCACATGCCGCCACTCCACCAGCCCGAGCAGCGCCAGGTAGAGCTTGGAAAAGGTGTTCATGCGCGGCACCCCGCCGAGCGCGTAGGCGACCTCCCGGGCCTTGAGCATCCGGGGGTCTTCCTCCGGGATGCCCGCGAGCTTGAGCGCCAGGTACGCCTTGATCGTCGCGTTCACCTCCGCCGGGCCGTTCGGGTAGATGTTCCAGCCGCCCTCGGGAAGCTGCTTGGAAAAGATATGGTGCACCGCCTTGCGCTCCCAGCGCTCGTCCACCCGGCCCCACCAGTGGTAAAAGGCGACCATGTCCGCCACCAGCGTGACATCCACGATCAGTTCCCCCATCCAGTAGCATCCCCCGATCTGTTCGCCCAGGAGGTACTCCCGGGAACGGTGGATGGCTTCATCAAGGGCGGGAGCCCCGGCGAGGGCCGGGCCGGCATCAGGGCGAAGAAGGGCGGCGGGTGAATGCATGATAAAAAACGCTTCCCAAGAAAGAGAGCGGTGACGATCCCATCCTACCGGGTCGGCGCGCCAGCGGGATTGTTTTGGGATGAACGGGTTCAAACGGGGCGTGAACGGCGGCGTCAGGCGATGAACGGAATCTTGCGCGAAGGGCGGCGGGAGGCGAGACTACGCTCCATGCCCGGGCTCCCGCCCTCTTCCACCGCCTCCGCTTCCTCCACCCCGGACCATCCGGTCGCCCCACGCCCCGAGTGGCGGACGATCCTCTTTGGCCACCCGGCCTACTGGGTCTGCCAGTTCATCGGCTGGTTCGGCTCCGCCGTGGGGGAAAACATGGTGAGCATGCTGCATTCGAGCCGGACGATGCTCGAAGTCGGCTTCACGCTGGTCGGGGCGTGCTTCGGGATCGCCCTCAGCCACCTGTTGCGCGGGGTGATCTGGTGGCGGCAATGGTTCACCCTCTCGTGGCCGCGCCAGCTCCTGTGCTACCTGCTCGTCTGCCTTCCGGCGGCGGCGCTCTACACCGTTCTCTTCCTGCCGCTCGTCTGGCATGTGGACCCGTACGAGATCGTCCCCGAGCAACGCTTCCGCGTCATGCTCGACACGCTCTACATGACCTACAGCGCCCTGCTCGTCTGGTGCGGTTTCTACTTCGGCTGGCACTATTTCCGCAACTACCAGAAGATGATGCTCGACCGGGCAAGCCTCGACATCGCCCTCAAGGAAGCCGAACTGCGGGCGCTGCGCGGCCAGCTCAACCCGCATTTTCTCTTCAACGCCCTCAACAGCATCCGCGCCCTGATCGGCGAACACCCCGGGCGCGCGCGCGATGCCGTGACGCTGCTGGCCAACCTCCTGCGCGGGTCGCTGCACTCCAGCGAGCACAAGCTCATCCCGCTCTTCCGGGAACTCGAAGCGGTGGAGAGCTACCTCGCGCTGGAGTCGATCCGGCTGGAGGACCGGCTCTGCGTCACCACTTCGGTGGACCCGGCCCTGCGCGAGACGCCCGTGCCGCCGCTCTGCCTCCAGACGCTGGTGGAAAACGCGGTGAAGCACGGCATCAGCCCGAGCCTGGACGGCGGCAAGATCGAAATCACGATCGCCCGGGAGGGGGGGAACCTGCTCCTCTCGGTGATCAACACCCCGGGCCGGATCGACCCGGGCAAGCGGATCGTCGGCGTCGGCCTGCGCAACCTGCGGGGGCGGGTGCACCTCCTCTTCGCGGGAGCGGCCACGCTGGAACTCCATCAGGCCGATTCCGACCGGGTGGCGGCCCGATTGCGCATGCCGCTCGCCCATGGTATGCATGACCGGCATGATGCATGAGCCCTCGACGACAACCGCCACGAGCTTCATGAATCATGCTGGCCAGAACCATGAAAGTCCTGCTCATTGACGACGAACGGCTTGCCCGCGAGGAACTGCGGCGGCTCCTGCGGGGGCATCCGCAGATCGAGATCATCGGCGAGGCGACCAACGGCAACGACGCGGTGGAAAAAATCGGCGCGCTACGGCCCGACGGCGTTTTTCTCGACATCCAGATGCCCGGCTCCAACGGGCTCGACGTCGTGGCCGCGCTGGAGCCGCCCGTGCCGTGGGTGATCTTCGTCACCGCCTACGACGAACATGCCATTCAGGCGTTTGAGATGAACGCGCTCGATTTTCTGGTCAAACCGGTGGACCCGGTGCGGTTGGCGGCTTCCGTGGGGCGGCTGGAGGAGCGGGCCGCCGCCCGGGGCGAAGCCGCCGCGCCTCCCCGGGGCCGTCTCTCGGAGCACGACCGCGTTTTCCTGCGCGACAAGGAACAATGCTGGTTTGTCCCCGTGGCGGAACTGCGCCTGCTGGAGTCCGAAGGGAACTACACCCGCGTCCACTTTCCTGAGGGGAACACCCTGCTCTACCGTTCCCTTTCCGATCTGGAAACCCGGCTGCCGGAGCCGCTTTTCTTCCGCATCAACCGCGCGCAGATCATCAATACCCACGCCATTGAAAGCGTCACCCCGTGGTTCAGCGGCTCGCTCAAGGCGCGGATCGTCGGCGGGGTGGAGGTGGAATTCTCCCGACGGGCGGCGCTCCAGTTCCGCGAGCAGATGAGCCTGTAGAGCATTTTCGGGTTGAGTTGACGCAATGATTTGCGAGCGCCGTGGGTTGATGCGCGGCTTTTTGAGCGCAGCGGCTGTATCTTCAGATACTGCCCAAGCTCGAAATGACGTGCAGCAGCCCGCGCCGCCGCAAAGCATGCGTCTAATTAAACCGAACATGCTCTAGCCCCCGGCAGGCGCTATTCGTCCATCGGCTCGTCCGTCTCCCCGGGCTCCGGGGTCGCCTTTGCCTTCGCCTTGCCCTTGCGGTTCTTGCCGTTGCCGCGCGATTCTTCCTTGAACAGCTCCTTGAGCACCTTGCCGACGATCGGGGCCGCCGACGCACCGCCCCCGGCGTTCTCGTTCGGGTCGCTCTCGTAAATCACCGAAAAGGCGTAGCGGGGCTCCTCCGCCGGGGCGAAGCCGACAAACCAGGCGGCGTAACGCTGGTTGTTCTTGGGGCCCCACTGGGCGGTGCCGGTCTTCCCGGCCACCTTTACGTTGGGGACGCTGGCCCGCCGCCCGGTGGCCCGCCCGCCGGTCACGGAATCAATCATTCCCTCGCGGACCGCCTCCAGGTTCTTCCTGCTCAAGGGCAGCTCGTCGAGCAGGCGGAGTTCGTAGCCGGTCACCACCTTGTCATCAATGCTCTGGATCTGCTTGACGAGCCGCGTCTGGTAAAACGCCCCGCCGTTGGCGATGATCGCCACGCTCTGGGCCATCTGCAACGGAGTGGTGAGGATGTCGCCCTGGCCGATCGAGAAGTTGGCGAGGTCGCCATCAAGCAGGCGCCGTTTGTGGACCTTGAGCATGTATTCATCGTTGGGGATGCGCCCGCTCTCCTCCGCCCGCAGGGGGATGCCCGTGCGCGCGCCGAAGCCGAAGCGGGTGGCCCACTCCACCATCAGCCGCGCCCCGGTGCGGATGCCGACCTGATAAAACCAGGTGTCGTTGGATTCCTCCAGCGCTTCGGAGACATTGAGCATCCCCGAGTGTGTCTTTTTCCAGTTACGGAAGACCCGGTCGCCGATCTGGAGCGAGGGCGGCCCGGAAAGCTCTTCCTCCGGGGTGACCTTCCCGCTCTCCAGCGCGGCAAAGGCGACGAACATCTTGAAGATCGACCCGGGCGGATACGCGGCCCGGTAGGCGCGGGGGATGAGCGGGTGATTCCCGTTTTCGTTGAGCGCCCGGAAATCTTCCGTGGAAATGGCGGGGATGAACAGGTTCGGGTCGAACGTCGGGTAGGAAGCCATGGCGAGGATGTCGCCCGTGTGCGGCTCCATGAAGACGATCGCCCCGCGCTTGACCCCATCGGCCAGCGCCTTTTCGCACAGGCGCTGGAGGGAGAGATCGAGCGTGGTGACGACGTTATACCCCGGCAGCGGCGGCGTGACGACCCGCTCGGAAACCTTGTGCCCCTTGGCGTCGAAATTGTAGGTCACCTGCCCCGGCTTGCCGGTGAGCTGGCGGTTGAAGGAAAGCTCCAGCCCTTCGCGCCCCTCGGTATCGGGCCAGAGCAGGTCGTTGTTCTGGATCGGGCCGTCGGGCGGGCGTCCCTCCCGGCTCGCGTAGCCGAGGATGTGCGCCGCCAGCGAACCGTTCGGGTAATAGCGCAGATAGACGGGGCGCAGCCCGAGCCCCTCGCCCGGTTTCCCGCGGACCCCCGCCTGCTCCTCCGGCGTCAGGTCCGAGGCGATATCGAGCGGCAGCAGCCCGCGGTTGTGGTAATGGCGCACGATCGCCTCATCGCGGATCGCGATCTCGCGCCCGGTGAGCGCCCGGCCCTTCTCGATCTCGCGCCGGGCGAAGGCGAGCGCCTGCGCGTCGGTGAACTCCAGCGGCGTCGGGAAATGGATGGCCAGATTGTACGATACCCGGGTCTGGGCCAGCACCTCGCCGTTGCGATCGGTGATCTGCCCCCGGGGCGCGGGGATGGAAAGCGAAAACGTCCGGGCATGACGCCGGGTTTCCCAGGTGGGCTGGAGCGTCTCTTCCTGAGCGCAAAGCGGGCCTGCGGCCAGAAGGGAGAGCGCGGCGAGATGGAGCAACCGGCGTGGCATGGGCTCTTACCTCTAATCGGTGTCCCGGGGCATCTCAAGCGATTTGCGCGATTTGCGATTCCCCGGAAATTTGCGTGGGGATTTGCCTCCGGATTCTCCCGGCGGAGAGAATGACGCGGAACCTTCCCGCCGAAGCGCGGCAACATATCAACGACGATCTCTCGCGTATCGTCCGGGGTGTTTCCCCGGGCTGAACCGAAAACGCCCGGCAATCTGGAAACCCTGGAGTTCCCTCAGGCGAACAAGGCGCACGGGATGAAAAAGATCGCCCTTGTTTCAAGGCTCCGAAACCGGTAGCTTGCCGCACGCGGCAGCTTTTGCCATTCTTTCTTTATCATGGCGTCTCATTGCGGCACATGAACTCCGTTTTTCAAATCATCGGCCCGCCGATGGTCGGCCCCTCCAGTTCGCACACGGCGGGGGCCGTCCGCATCGGATTGCTGGGGCATCTCCTGCTGGGGGCGGTTCCCGAGCGGGCGGTGATCGGCCTGCACGGCTCCTTCGCCGCCACGGGCCGGGGCCACGCCACGGATCGCGGCATTGTCGCCGGGCTTCTCGGCTGGCAACCCGATGACGAACGGCTCAAGGACGCCCTCGCCCTGGCCGAAACCGCCGGGGTGGCCGTCACCTTTGAAGCGGTGGACCTCGGGGACGCGGCCCACCCGAACTCCGCCCGCCTCCGGCTTGCGCTCGGGACGCAAACGCTCTCGCTCACCGCCGCCTCCGTCGGCGGCGGCAACGTGGAGGCGAGCGAACTCGACGGCCTGAGCGTCTCCTTTTCCGGCTCGCTCGACGCGCTGGTGATGTGGCATCAGGACCGGCCCGGGTTCCTGGCCCATGTCACCGCCGTGCTCGCCTGCGTGAACGCGAACATCGCCACCATCCGCACCGCCCGCGCCCACCGGGGCGCGGGTGCCATCACCGTCATCGAACTCGACGCCACGCCCGAGCCGGAAGTGACGGCCATTCTCAACCGGATTGATCATGTCACCCAGTTGCGGGTGCTCCCCCGCTTCGGCTGACCGCCCCCCTCCCGCGCCATGCAGACTCATTTTTCCAAGGCGGCGGAACTGCTCGTCCTCTGCGAAAGCGAAGGCAAGGGCAAAACCAAAAGCATCGCGGAGATCACCCTGCAACGGGAGATCGAGGAGACGGGCACCGCGCGCGAGGTGATTCTCGAACGGATGACCGGTTACTACCGGCTCATGCGCGATTCCGTGCACAAGGGGCTCGCCATCCGCGAACGTTCACCGAGCGGCCTCTCCGGGGGCGACGCGGCGAAGCTTCTCGCCTATTCGCAAAGCGCCGCCCCGCTCTTCGGGAGCCAGTTTGCCAAAACCATCGCCTACGGTTTCGCCGTGCTGGAGACCAACGCCGCCTTTGGCCGGATCGTCGCCACGCCGACCGCCGGGTCCGCCGGGATCGTCCCCGCCTGCCTCCTTTCCTTGCAGGAAACGCACGAGCTGAGCGACGCCCAAGCCGCCGAGGCGCTCTTCACGGCGGCGGGCATCGGCCATATCATCGGGGCCAACGCCTGTTTTTCCGGGGCGCAGGGGGGATGCCAGGCGGAAGTGGGGAGCGCTTCGAGCATGGCCGCCGCCGCCATCGTGGAAGCCCTCGGGGGAACCCCGCAACAGGCCGTGAACGCCGCCGCGTTTGCCCTGATGAACACCCTCGGGCTGGTGTGCGACCCGATCGGCGGGTACGTGGAAGTGCCGTGCGTGAGCCGCAACGGGATGTTCGCCGTTCATTCGTTTCTGGCGGCCACCATGGCGCTCGCGCAGGCGCGGTGCGTGGTCCCCTTTGACGACGTGGTGATCGCCATGCGCGACATTGGCCGCCGGATGCCGCGCGCGCTCAAGGAAACCGCGCAGGGCGGCCTCGCCACCACCCCCACCGGCCTCCGCTTCCAGCCCGCGCCGGCGGTTCCCGGGCCGCCCCCGGGGAAACAAACCCAAAAATAACCTTCCCTTTTTCCGCCATGGCTACCCCCGGCAAATCCCGTAAACCCACCGAATCACGCCCTTCTCTCGCCGATTTCGAAGCCCGGGTCCGGCGTCTCCTCGAAGCCGAACCCGCCTCCCGGAACGTTCCCCTGCGCAAACGGGAACAGGCGCAATCGCGCTTCTACGATGCGCTCGATGCCCAGTCTTCGGAGGAGATGCTTGAGATTCTTGAGGAGACCCTCAAGCTCAACCCCCGGCATCCGGATGCCCGGCTTGTCCTTCTCGGTCTGCTGCCGCCGCCGCCGGACGAAACCATCACCTTCCTGCGGCAGATTGTGGACGATGCCGCCCGGGAGCTTGGACCGGAGGCGTTTGCGGAATATCAACCCCACTTCTGGGGATTCCACGAAACACGCCCCTACATGCGGGCCCGCCATGAACTGGCGGAACAACTGCGGGAAGCCGGGCGTCCGGAGGAAGCCATCCGCGAATTTGAGGGGATGCTGGAACTCAACCCCAATGATAATCAGGGCGTGCGCTACCCGCTGCTCTGCGATTATCTGATGCTTGATCGCCGGGCGGAAGCCCGCAAGCTGATGCGCCGGTATCCCGGGGAGCAGAAATTCAGCCCCGTCTTTGCCTGGGTGCTGGTCCTTCTACGCTGGCTGACGCCGGGCAGGAGAGGGCTGGAGACGGCGTTGGAGGCAGCCCGGAAAGTCAATCCCTACATGGAAGGCTACCTGAAGGGTCACCACAAACTCCCGAAGACCCGACCGGGAAGTTATGCCCTCGGGAGCCGGGAAGAGGCGATCTGCAATGCCGACGATCTCAACCGGGCCTGGGACCGGCAGCCCGAAGCCCGGCGCTGGTTGATGGAGCAGTAGGGGGGACGCCGTTCCCGCCCGTTTCCGCCCGTTTCCGCTCAGGGCCGTTTCGCCTGCTCGCGGCTGAAAATGGTGATCGTCGTGACGAGATCCACCGCGCGTTGCAGCGCCGGGTCCGAAACCGGGCGGGCGTTGCGTTCGTCTCCCCGTTTCTGGGCGGCGAGCGCCTCGTCGAGTTCGGGATCAATGCCCGCCACCAGCGCGGCCTCGTTGCGCCGGGCCCGTTCCCTTTCAAAGACAAGCCCGCTCACCCCCCGCTCCAGCCCGAGCCGGAGGGCCTGCGCCTCGCGCTGCGGGGAGACTTCCACCGTCACGTCGGGTTTGAGTCCCTTGGGGAAAATATTCAGTTCACCGGGCAGTTTCACCTCGCCCACGGCCACCCGCAGCAGCCGCCCGCCCCGCAGCGATGCGGTGGAGAACTCCGCCGCCTCGCCCGCCGTCGGCTCGCCGACCACCAGCGCGTTGCAGACGACGCGGAGCACGGCGGCGATCACCTCACCCGCCCCGGCGGTGTTCCGGTTCACCACGGTCACCACCACGCCGTGAAACGCCGGGTCCGCGCTGGAGGTGAAAATCTGCTCCTGCTTCGCGTTGGGCCGCCGGACGGCAAAAAGCATCTTCCCCTTGGGGGTGAACTTCCGGATCAGATCGGCGGCGAGGGCGAAATCGTTGTTGGCCGGGGTGGAGCGGAGATCAAGGATCACCGCGCCGATCTTCTTTTCCACGAAATTCCCGAGCGCCGCCTCGAACTCCGCCAGCCGGTCCTTCGACAACGAGCCAAGGCGGACGTAGCCGACGCGGTCATCGAGAATCTCCGCCCGCAACGGCTCCTCCGCCGGGTTGGAAACGACTTCCCCCTCGATCGCGATCCCCGGCCCGAGCCGTTCCAGCAACCCCTGAAGCGTGGCGCGGTTGAGCGCGTCTTCGGAAAGCGCGCCGGCGTTGAGGTAATTGGCCCGGATCAGGTCGAGCGCCTGCCGGGTGTCGGCGTCGGAGAGCGCCTCCACCACCGCTTCGGGAGGGAGCGGCTTCGGCTTGGCCACCGGCCCGGCGGGCGTCGGCGTCGGGGAGGCTGCCGGGGTGGCCGTCGCGGCTGGCGTGCCCGGCGTGCCCGCGGGAACGGGTGCCGCCGGAGTCCCGTTCGGGGCGGGAACCGGTTTGGCCGGGGCCACGGTGGCAGCCGGAGCCGCGGGAGCGGGGGGGGCCGCCTGCGGGGCCGGTGGAGCCTGCGGGGTCTGGGCCATCACCGCGCAGACCGGCCAGAGGCAAAGGAGAAACCGTTTCATGGAGGGGGATTCTACAACCCTTTTGCCGCGATGTCGCGCCGGAAGGTGACTCCTTCGAAATGAATTTGATTCACGGCGGCGTACGCTTTCGCCCGCGCGCCTTCGAGCGTGTCCCCCAGCGCGGTGACGCCGAGCACCCGCCCCCCGGCGCTCACGAGCGTCCCGTTTTCCATCCGGGTGCCGGCATGAAACACGCGGACATCCCCGAGCGCCTCCGCTTCGGCGATGCCGGTGATCGGCTTGCCTGAGGCGTACCGGCCCGGGTAGCCGCCGGAGGCCATGATGACGCAGACGGCGGGGCGGGGGTCCCACTCCGGGGTCATCCCTTCGAGGGTTCCCGCCGCGGTCGCTTCGAGCAGGTCGAGCAGGTCGCTCCGGAGCCGGGTCAGGAGCACCTGCGTCTCCGGATCGCCGAAACGGCTGTTGAACTCCAGCACGCGCGGGCCGTCCGCGGTGATCATCAGCCCGGGGAAGAGCATCCCCCGGTAGTCGATCCCGTCGTTGTGCAGCCCGGCCAGGAACGGTTCGAGCACTTCGGAGCGCAGGCGGACCTCCCGGTGCGGCGGGATCAGCTTGGCGGCGGGGGAGAACGCCCCCATCCCGCCGGTGTTCGGCCCGGTGTCGCCGTCGAAAATCTGTTTATGATCCTGCGCCGTGGGAAAGAGGAGGGCGTGGCGGCCATCGATCAGGGCGTGAAGGGAGCACTCCTCGCCGCAGAGGAACTCCTCCACCACGACGCTCGCGCCCGCTTCGCCGAAGACCCGCTTTACCATGATCTCCTCGATGGCGTTCTGCGCCGCCTCCCGGGTTTCCGCGATGATCACCCCCTTGCCGAGCGCCAGCCCGTCCGCCTTGATGACCACCGGGTACGGGTGATCCTCGCACCAGGCAAGCGCCTCCCGCGGATCGGAAAACGTCCGGCTGGCGGCGGCGGGGATGCCGTTGCGCTCCATGAACGCCTTGGCAAACCCCTTGGAAGACTCGAAGCGGGCCGCGGCGCGCGTCGGGCCGAAGATGCGCAGCCCCGCCGCCAGAAAGTGATCGACGAGCCCCGCCGCCAGCGCGTCATCCGGGCCGACGACCGTGAACCCGATGCCCGTCTCCCGCGCGAAGGCGAGCAGGGCATCGTGATCGTGGATCGGGATCGGCACGTTGGCGGCGATCGCGCCGGTCCCGGCGTTTCCCGGGGCGCAGAAGACCTCCGTGACGCGAGGCGATTGTTGCAGTTTCCAGACCAGGGCGTGTTCACGCCCCCCGCTTCCGATGACGAGGACTTTCATGTGTGGGAATGATTGAGCGCGCGGATTTCCTCCGCACGGGCGCCGGGAACGGGCCAGCGGAACATCGTTCCGATGGCGCGGCTGATGTACGCTTTCCCCTGCCCGACGGCTTCGGAGAGGGAAAGCCCCCGGGCCAGCCCGGCGGTGATCGCGGCGGAAAAGGTGCAGCCGGTGCCGTGGGTGGCGGCGTCGGGAACCCGGGGAGCCGTGAAGGCTTCCACCGCGCCGTCGGGCGTGAAGAGGAGGTCGATCGCCTCCGGGCCGCAAAGGTGCCCGCCCTTGAGCAGGAAGGCCCGCCCGTGGCGCTCGCAGAGTTCCTGCCCCGCCTCGCGCATCGCCTCCAGGGTGGGGAGGGGGCGGCCCACGAGGGCGGCGGCTTCGTCGAGATTCGGCGTGATGACCGTGGCGAAGGGGAAGAGCTGCTCCTGATACGCCTCCACGGCATCGGGTTTGAGCAGCGGATCGCCGCTGGTGGCGATCATCACCGGGTCCACCACCACGGCGGGCCGGGCGGCCCCGCATCGCCCGAGCGCCCCGGCCACGGCCTCGATCACCGGGCGGTGGTAGAGCATCCCCGTCTTCAGGGCGGCCACCGGGAAGGCTTCCAGCGAAAGGCGGACCTGCTCGGCCACCACCTCCACCGGCACGGGGGCGATCGCGGAGACTTTCCCCGGGATTTCGGCCACCACACAGGTGAGCGCCGTCAGCCCGTAGGTGCCCAGCGCGGTGAAGGTCTTGAGATCGGCCTGAATCCCGGCTCCCGCGCTGTTGTCGGAACCGGCGATGGTGAGGGTGACGGGGATTACGGAGACTGGCATGGAACGTTCATTTCAAAACGGGGGATGCGGGTGATCACCGGCTCCCCCTGATCGTTGACGGCGATAAAGGCCCCTTCGGCCACGCTGTCGGAGCCGACGACGTGATACGAGTTGTATGAAAAACAGTCCCCGGGCGCGAGCCGCGGGAATTTGCCGACCACCCCGTCCCCCTCCACCACGATCCGGTGGCCGCCCCTCCCCGTCAGCACCCACTTGCGTCCCTTGATCGTCACCGTCTCCTCCGAGCGGTTTTCGATCGTGATGAAATAGACAAAGGGGTGGGGCCGGTCGGAAGGGGCCTCCAGATCGGGTGCGTAAATCAGTTTGTCCAGGCGGACCTGCAGGGATGTCAGTTCGCGAAAGGAGCGCATGGTCGGAAAAAAATTCCCCGCCCGTGAACGACCCGGGGGGATTCCGGAAAACAACCTGCCTTATTCCGAAGCGGGAGTAAAGCGCGGCAATGGCCGCACGAGATTCCCCGGCAGCGGGCGCACCCGCTCGGTGATCTCGTCGGTGAGCGGGTTCCCGTTGGCGTACGCGCCGTTCATCATCTCCAGTTTGGCGTCGAGGTTGTCCACGATATGAAGCACGTAAGCTTCCGGCGTTTTCGGAACCACCGGGGAGCCGAAGGCGTATTCGCCGTGGTGGGAGGCGATCAGGTGCATGAGGTGCATGCGCACCGTTTCGCCCGGAGGCTGGAGATCAGCGGGCCATTCCGCGGCCTCAGGCCCGGCCATCATCCGGCGCCAGAGATGGTTGAGGATCTCGATCCCGATGGCGATATGGCCGACGAGTTCCCCCTTCACATCATAGGGGATGCCGAAGCCGCGCGGCTCCGGACAGTTTTCCCAGAGCTTGCCGACATCGTGAAAGAACGCCCCCGCAAGCAGGAGATCGCGGTTGAGACCCGGGTAAACCTCCGCGATTTTGTCCGCGCACCGCATCATCGCGCTCACGTGCTCGACGAGGCCGCCCCGGCGGGCGTGGTGATAGGTCCGGGCGGCGGCGGCCCGCCGGTAGCGTTCGCCCAGTTCGTCGAGCAGCCGTTGCGACACCCCGCGCAGGCGCGGGTCCGCGATGCTCCCCACGAGCGAGGCGATCGCCCCAAAATCGCGCTCCTGCTTTTCCCGGAGCGCGTCGGGCCCCCCGAGCAGCGTCTCCACCTCCCCCGGCTCCAGCGGGCGGGCCGTCCACTGGCGCGCCTCCAGCCCGAAGGCCGGGTGCTGGGAGAACTCCCCCTCGATCTCCAGAAAATCGCCCGGGGCGAGCGTCCCGCAGAGGGCAAACGCCGGGGAATCGTTCCACGCCCGCAGGCTCAGGCGGCCCTGGGCATCGGCCACGGCCAGCTCGCGGTACGGCTTTCCGTCGCGGGTCACCTTTTCGTTGACGCCGACCACCTGCGCGTGCACCCGGGCGGCGGCGGGCTGGTTCTGCGCGGCGTTTTTCAGGGAGGACAGGGTCAGCAACTCCATGGCAATAGAGCATTTTCGGGTTGGGTTGACGCAATGATTTGCGAGCGCCGTGGGTTGATGCGTGGCTTTTTGAGCGCAGCGGCTGTATCTTCAGATACTGCCCAAGCTCGAAATGACGCGCAGCAGCCCGCGCCGCCGCGAAGCATGCGTCTAATTAAATCGAACATGCTCTAGCTCTACGCGGCTTCCCTTCCCTTGGCGAAGCTCAAATGAAGGCTCCGGCGGTTTTACCCGGGCATTTCCCGCTCAAGCGCATGGATGCGTGCGATGATCTCCACGAGCCGCTCCCCCCTGGAGGTGAGCGAATAGACCGTCCGCGGGGGGAGTTCCGCAAACTTCTCCTTTCGCAGCAACCGGTAGTCCGTCAGCTTCCGGAGCCGTTCGGAGAGGATTTTCGTGGAAATCCCGGCGATGTGGCGCTCCAGCGCTCCCGGCCGGTCCACCCCTTCGCGCACCGCCATCAGCACGGAGACCGACCATTTGCAGCCGATCACCTGCTCAAGGCATTCGTAGTTTTTCCGCGATCTTCCGGCGTTTTTTTCAGGCATGAAAATCAATGTTTTACCCCGTTTGGTTCCCCGGGCACCAAAAAGTGCCCCCTGGGAAGAGGCGGCGCCCGGGGGTAGATTGAAACGGTAGCAGGCGGGAATCCCCCCGTCGAGCCAACCTGAAACTCAACGAAAGGAAAACCATGAAGAAAGCGATCTTTTATCATGCCGGGTGCCCGGTCTGTGTGGAAGCGGAGCAGAACGTCGCCGCCGCGATCGACCCGGCGGCCTACGAAGTGGAAATCGTCCATCTCGGCGAAGCCCGGGAGCGTGTCGCGGAAGCGGAGCGGGCGGGGGTGAAATCCGTCCCGGCGCTGGTCCTCGACGGGCACCCTTTCCACATCAACTTCGGCGCGGACCTCTCCGCCCTGAAGTAACCCGCGCCCGTTCTCTCCACCGGGGAACCCCTTTACGGGGGTTCCCCGATTTTTGTTTTGCCCTCCGGCCTCGCGCTCTCCGCTTGTCGAAGCGGAGGGGAATGGATAATCTGCCCGCCCAACGGAGTTCCCCGGACGTTATTCTTTCCATGGATGAGACAGCCCAGAGACGAGAAGCGTTTGCCCGCAGCCTGATCCGCTGGCGGCAGCGGCGGCTTTCCCGCCGGGACTTTGTGCGAGGGGCGATCCTGGCCGGGTTCGGCTGCTGCCTGCCTTCCCTCTTCGGCTGCCGGCGCTCCGCCTCGCAAACGAGGCTTCCCGACCCGGGCGATACCACCGGACCGGATTCCGCGATCCACCGGGCCGATCGCCGCCGGTTTCTCGAAGCGATGGGTCGCCGCTTCAAGGGGACGACACTGCGCATCGTCAGCGAGGATACGCCTTCCTCCGTGGCGACCCGCAAGATCATGCTTGAGGAGTTCATCCCCCTGAGCGGCATCGACGTGGAGTGGGAACTGCTCCCGCTCGACCGGGTGCTGGCCAAGCTGAGTTCCGCCACCGCCCGGCGGGTCTCCACGCACGATGTTTTCTATGTCGATCAACAGTGGGTCGCCCGGTTTGCGGATGATTTCGTCGAACCGGATTCCCTCTTTACCAATGAGGAGATCGCCTTCCCCGATTACCGTTTTGACGACATTCTCCCCGAACTGGTGAACCACGTGGCAACCTATCAGGGACGGCTCGTGGGCATCCCCTACGATACGACGATCGAGATCCTGATGTACCGGCGCGATATTCTCGAAGCGCTCTCCCTGCCCGTCCCGCGGACCCGGCAGGAGTACCTGGAGACCGCCCGGCTCATCGCCGCCGATCCGCTCATCAAGACCTACGGCACCACCGGGATGTGGAAGGCGGGGCACCTTGCCCTTTATATCGAGTTCGTGAGCCTCCTCTGGGGCCATGGCGGCTCGGTCTACCGGAGCAACGGGGAACCGGCGCTCAACGACGAAGCCGCCCTTGCCTGCCTCCACTACATGCGGGAACTTTCCGAAACGATGCCCCCCGCCGTGACCACCTGGGACTGGACGAGCGAAGCCCGCAGCTTCGCCATGGGGGAATCCGCCCTGCTCATCCAGCCCGGGGAATACCTTTCGATGATCAACAACCCGAGGCAATCGCAGGTGGCGGGGCTGGTCGATGTCGCCCCGTGCCCGGCGGCGATCCGGCTGCGCCCGCCCGAGGCGTGCGGCTACGGGGAACGCCCTGGGGTCAGCCATCAGGGGGGGAGCCTCCTGTGTCTCTCACGCTACAGCCGCAATGTGGAGGCGGCCTGGGTCTTCATCCAGTGGGCCACTTCGGAGGACGTCACCTCCCGCGCCTGCATCCTGGGCGGCGGCTCCAGCCCGATCCGGACCAGCAACTACAGCGATCCGCGGGTGCTCGCGCTCGGGACGACCCCGACCGGCCCGACCTATCATTTCCCCGTGGCGCTGGAGGAGATCCGCCACAGCATGGGGTGCGATCCGAAGCTGCCGGAATTTCCCGACATCGCCGTCAACGGGCTGGCTGTGGAGCTGGGCCGCTTCACCACCGGCCAGCAATCCGCCATGGCCACGGCGGAGGCGATGCAGCGCGCCGCCCGGGTCCGGAGGTCGTCCTTCCCATGACGCAGCCGAACCCACCCGCGTCTTCGCCTCCGCGTGGGGTCTCCCGGTTTGTCCGCAGCCTGCGCCTGAAGGTGACGCTCACGCTGCTCGCCGTGGCGCTCGTCCCGCTCCTGCTCATCAGCCTGCTGCACAACCACTACAGCCACCGGACGATCAAGGAGAGCACCCGGCATACGCTTCAGGCCGCCGCCTCGGAAACGGTGCTGAGCCTCGACGCCTTCGCCTCCGCGAAGCTCACCGCCATCAACACCGAGGCGAAGCTCCCCTCGCTGGCGAATTTTCTCCTCTCCGGAGACGCCCGGATGGGCTCGGACGTGCTGGAGGTGCTCCGCTCCCTGAACCGGCAGGACCCGATCTTCATTTTCTCTTCCGCGCTGCTCAACGTGAACGGGCGCAACGTGATCGACACGGTGGGCGAGCACGTGGGACGCGACGAATCGGGGGAACCGTATTTCCTCAACGCGGTGGAGACGGGCCTCGCCTCGATCACCGACGTCCGGTTCGACCCGGAGAGCCACCGTCCCTACATCGCCCTGAGCGCGCCGGTGATCACGCCGGAAGGGAAGATCGTCGGTGTCCTGCGGACGCTTTATTCCGCCCACATCCTCCAGCAGATCGTGGTCGGCACCAGCGGGCTGGCCGGGCCGCGTTCCTTCGCCATTCTGCTCGATGAAAACGGGTTGATCCTCGCCTACGGCGGGGCGTCGCAGAAACAGGCGTTCCAGTTGCTCTACAATCTGGCCCGCCCGCTGCCGCCCCAGGCCGTGAAGATGCTCCAGCGCGACCACCGGATGCCCCCCAACCCGGTCGTGGTGGACGATCCCTTCGTTCAGGAAGCCGCGGAGATCACCGATTTCTCGCAGGGAACGGTGGCGGCGGTGGACCTCAAGCTGCGCCATCTGCCCGGGCGGCTCAGTTTCCTGATCCCCTCGGACGCCTACCTCCAGCCCTTCCGCGCGCACCGGCTCCAGACTTTCCTGCTGGTGGGGGCGATCGCCGCCGCCGTGGTCTTCTTTGCCCTCTGGAGCGCGCAGCTTCTCTTCAAGCCGCTGCGCAACCTCACGCTGATGACCCGCCGCGTGGCCGGGGGCGACCTGGACGCGAAAGTGCCGGTGCTCTCCCGCGACGAAATCGGCGAACTCGCCGCCGCCTTCAACCGGATGACCGGCCAGCTCAAGGATCGCGAGCAGGAGCGCGACCGCCTGCTGGCGAGCGAGCACGCCGCACGGACGCAGGCGGAGGAGGCGAACCGGCTCAAGGACGATTTTCTCGCCACCCTCTCCCACGAACTGCGCACGCCGCTGGCCGCCATCATCGGCTGGATCAACCTGCTCAAGAAGGAGCCCGACGAAGCGGAACTGCGCGAGGGGCTGGAGGTGATCGAGCGCAACGCCTGGGCGGAAACCCAGCTTGTGGAGGATCTGCTCGATGTCTCGCGGATCGCGCGCGGGCAGATCACGCTCAACCGGGCGGCGATTGATTTCGCCGCCGTCATTTCCGAAGCGATCGAGGCGATCACCCCCGCCGCGCAGGCCCGGGAGATCCGCCTGCTCCCCGACCTGCCGGAGGAAGGGGCGTGCGCCACGGGGGACTGGAACCGGCTCCGGCAGGTGGTGCTCAATCTCCTGAGCAACGCGGTCAAGTTCACGCAAGAGGGAGGCGAGGTGCGCATCCGCCTGGAGACCCGGGGCGAACGCCTCATCCTGAGCGTTCGCGACAACGGCATCGGCATCCCGCCCGAGCATCTTTCCACCATTTTCAACCGGTTCATGCAGGTGGACAGTTCGAGCACCCGGCGCTTCGGCGGCATGGGGCTCGGGCTGGCGATCGCGTGGCATCTCGTCACGCTCCACGGCGGCACCATCCGGGCGGAGAGCGAGGGGCCGGGGAAAGGGGCCTGCTTTGTGGTGGAACTCCCCGCGGATTGTTCCGGAGAGGCTCCGGGCGGCCCGGAACCCGGGGCAGGCGGAACGCTGGAGGGGCTGCGCATCCTGCTGGTGGAGGACGATGCCGACACACTCGCCATGCTGCGCCGCGTGCTGGAAGGCGCGGGAGCCACCGTCTTCACCGCCCGGAGCGCCGCCGCCGCGCTGGAGGCGTTCGCCGCCGCCCGGCCGGACCTGCTCGTAAGCGACATCGGCCTGCCGGGGGAGGACGGGTACTGGCTGCTGGAGCGCCTGCGGGAGAAGCCGGGCGGAGCCGCGCTGCCCGCCGTGGCGCTGACCGCCTACGCGAGCCCCGAGGACGAGGCCAGGAGCCGCCGCGCCGGGTTTGGGGCGCATCTCTCCAAGCCGGTGGACCCGGCCCGGCTACTGGCGGTGCTTGCCGGGGAAAAAAGCTGAGGCATTTCAGACCTCCCCGCCCTGTCCGAGCAGGAAATCGCGGCTGCCGGACACGGCATCCCCGCCCGCCACTTCCAGCGTCGTGTGACCGGCGAACCCGGCCCGGCGCAGTTCCGCGACGACGGAGGCGATGCCGACCACCCCGGTTCCCAGCGGGATCGTCGCCATCCCGCAGCCGAAGCGGCTCCCGCGCCGCGCCTCCATTTCCGCGGGCATGTCTTTCCAATGGACATGGGCGATGCGGCTGCCGAAACGGCGCACAAACGCCACCGGATCGCCTCCGCCCAGCCAGAAATTGCCGGTATCGAGATTGAGTCCGAGCGCCGGGGAATCGAGTTTTTCGAGCAGTTCCTCCATCGTATCGAGCGAGCCGGTCAGCGGACCGTGCGGTTCGAGCAGCAGCTTCACGCCGCAGTCCGCGGCCAGGCGGAGCGGTTCGGCCAGCTTCTCGCGGATGAGCAATACCCCTTCCCGGCGCGAAAGCCCGTGTCCGAAGGCGGTTCGCGGCTCGCCTTCCGTCGTGATCACGCATGGGATCCCGGCGGTCGCCGCCGCGCGCACCGCCTTGAGGATCTGCGCCGTGCCGTAACGCCACGGGGCCGTCGGATCGAGCAGGTTCGCATGGGCGCACCAGGCGGAAATGCCGATCCCGTATTCGCCAAACTTCCGGCGCAGATCGAACGGATTGGCGTCCAGGCTGGCCAGCGCCGCGAACCCGAATTCCACGCCGAGGCAGGCTCCGTCCGCGTTGTCCGTCACGTCCGCCCAGCGGAACCCCCACTCCCGGATTTGCGCCAACTGGCTCTCCAGCCCGGCGAAGGGGGTGTTCAGGGCAAAACAGCCTACCGTGAAAAAGGGGGTCGGGGAAGGGGGCGGCGGGTTCATGCACGGGAGCGTAACCGCCCCGGCGCTGCGGCGCGTCTCCTTTCATCCATCGGAAAATCCGGCACGTTCCCGGAGCGGAGCCGCCCCGGCGTCAGAAAACCGGCAGGGCGACCGGCTGCCCCGTCGCGATGGATTCATTCGCCGCCGCCCCGATCGCCACGCTCCACGCCCCGTCCACCGCCCCGGCGAAGGCGCCCAGCGGGTCTTCCCGGGTGGTCCCCCGGAAGAGCGATTCGAACAGGGCCCAGTCTCCCCCGCCGTGGCCGAGCAGGATGTTCGGCACGTCGATCCAGCGCGCCGCGCCCTCGTGCGGCATCACGAGGATGCGGTAATGATCGGGCCACTCCACGATGCGGAAATGCTCCTCGCTCTGCCGCCGCCCCTCGCGGCTGAGCACCTTGTAGCGCGCGGCTCCGTCCGGGTCCGGTTTCGCGTCGGTGATCCGCGTCTCCAGACGCCCGCCCGTGCCGTTGATGGCGAGGTTCCACCCCTCAAAGGGAACCCCGGCATTAAGCGAATAGTTGAGGATGCCGCCCCCGGCGTATTCGACCATCACCCCCATGGTGTCGTAAATATCGACATCGTCGCCGAACGGGCAGAAATCGCGCGGGTAGTTCGCCACGCCCCGCACCCGGTAGCCGAGTTCCTGCGAGAGCTTTTCGTAATCGGGAGCCTGGGCGTTCACCGGGGTGTACCAGTCGCATTCCGTCCCATGGGCACAGGTGCTGCACCGCTCCCCCGTGTACGGATTGTTCCCGGGGCCGAAAAAATTCTGCCTGCCGCGGGCGTAGACCCGTTGCGGGCGGGCGTCCATCCACCAGTTGACGAGGTCGAAATGGTGCGTCGCCTTCGTGACGAGCAGCCCGCCGGATTCCGCCATGTGCCGGTGCCAGCGCCGGAAGTAGGAGGCGCCGTGCCCCCGGTAGTCGAGATACCAGGTGAGGTCCACGGAAACCGGCCTGCCGATCTCCCCGGAGAGGAGGAGTTCGCGCACCCGGGAGGCGAGCGGGATGTGCCGGTAGTTGAACCCCATGCAGATGCGGCGGCCCGCGCGCTTTTCGGCCGCCACGATCGCCTCGCACTCCGCCACGCTCAGGCAGAGCGGTTTTTCCGTCGCCACATCGCACCCGCGCTCCAGCGCCGCGATGATCTGCCGGGCATGGTAACGCTCCGGGGTGACGATGATGGCGGTATCGGGCCGCGTCTCCTCCAGCATTTGAAGAAACGAGGTGTAGCCGCGGGCGGACGAAAGCCCGTAGGAGGCGATCGCCTCCTCCACCCGCTCCGGCACCGGGTCGCACAGGCCGACGATGGTGGCCACATCGCCGTAATCGCCGCTTGCCGACTTCAACCAGCTATGAGCCCGGTTGCCGATTCCCGAAATGACGTAACGTTTAGACATGATTGAAAGAGCAAGCCGCCTCCCACCGGTACGGGATCACCACCGGCGACACCGGCCCGCGCGGCTCCCGGAGCAGGGCGCAAAGGCTCTCCGCCAGCGCCACGGCCACGGCTTCCGCGTCGAGTTCCGCCAGTTCGAGGGGAAAGGAGGGAATGCCGTGGCGAAGCTGGCCCCTGGTACCGAGGCCGTAGAAAAGCACCTCCCCGGGCGTGATCCCGAGGGTCGGCAGGGCCGCGCCGACGTCGGCAATGAGGTGTTCGTCGCCGATGATCACCGCCTCCGGACGCTCCGGGGTGGCGGTCCAGATTTCGCGCAGTTGTTCCCAGCCCGCTCCGGGCAGGCCGGGGTGCAGATCGCCCCGCAGCCACTCGGGGGCGGGTTCCAGCCCGTGCCCGGCGAGCGCTTCCCGGAAGCTCCGGCGCAAGGCGCTCTCCCGCTCCGGCCCGCCTTCCTCCGCCCAGTCCAGCAGCGCAAGGCGGCGGCGGCCCCGGGCGAGCGCGTGATCCACGAACGCCCCGATCGCCGGGCGATAATCGACGCTCACCCGCGCATCGGCCCCCTCCGCCATGCCGGCCACCGGCACGCCCCGCCGCCGCGCGAGCGCCTGCGCGCCGGAGTTCGCCGTCCCCGAAAGCGCGATGATCCCGGCGAGCGCGCCCGCCTCCAGATCGTGGCGGAAATCGCGGCAGGTGGGCGCCTCCGTCCGCGTTCCCGGTGTGCCGAACCCGGCGTAAAGCCGCGTGAGATACCCCCGCGCCTCCAGAAGCTCCCGGCTCCGCTGGGCGACGAAGCGGTGGAAATACGAACTCGCCTCGCACCCGATGTTGCTCTCCAGCATCACGCCGAGCCAGCGCGGCCCCGGCTCCCGCACGTAGGTGCCGCTCCCGTGGCGGCGGTCCACCCGCCCCTTTTCCGCCAGCACCGCGAGCGCCTTGGAAAGCGTCAACTGACTCACCCCGAAGCGCCGTGCCAGTGCTCGCTCGCCCGGCAACCGCTCCCCGGGCCGGAAACCGGCGGCGATCTCCCGCTCCAGCAGGGCGGCGATCTGAAGATGAAGCGGTTCGTTGCGCATGGCGGTATCGGGAGGCGTCGGGAGGGGAATAGATACCCCTTCAATGTGAACAACTGAATAATTCACTTTATCCCTTTCTGTCGATCTTTTTTTCCATCCGGCGGCACTCCGGCATCCGTTGTTTTTCGGAAAAATCATTTGCCATCTATAAGAGAAATTGATTGAAATACCGGTTTCCCGCTTCCGCCATTCCCTTCCAATTCCCACCCTCAAAGTCCCCCCTCTTCCATGGAACGTTTCCGGACTTATCTCATCTTTGGCGCTCCCGGCAGCGGCAAAGGAACCCAAGGCAAAACCCTCGGCACCGTCCCGCGCTTTTTTCATTGCGCGTGCGGCGATGTCTTCCGCTCGCTCGACACCCGCACGGAACTCGGGCAGGCGTTTCTTTTCTATTCGAGCCGTGGCGAGCTGGTTCCCGATGAGCTGACGCTCAAGCTCTGGCAGGTCCACATCAACGACTGCGTGCGCTCGCACACCTTCAAGCCGGAACTCGACGCGCTGGTGCTCGACGGCATCCCGCGCAATGTCCGGCAGGCGGAGCTGATGGAGGACATCATCGAAGTGCGGCGGGTGTTCCATCTCTCGTGCCCGGATCGCGCCGATCTCGTGGCCCGGCTCAAGAAGCGGGCGCTCAAGGACAACCGGCTCGACGACGCGAACGAAGAGGTGATCCACCACCGGCTCACCACGTACGAAAACGAGTCGAAGCCGTTGCTGGAGTATTACGGAAAAGACCTGATCACCTGCATCGACGCCTCGCGCCCGCCGGTGCGCGTGCTTCACGACATCATCCAGACGATTCTGCACGACGAATAACCGCCCCGCCCGAAGCGGCGCGTGGAAGTTTCACTGGCCAAAGCGGGGGATTGCGCTGATCCTTGCAGGCATCCCATGAGAGTTATTTTTATCGGCAGCGGCGACATCGGCATCCCGTCGTTGCGCTGGCTGCTCGAACATCACGAAGTGGTGGCGCTGGTGGCCCAGCCCGACAAGCCGGTGGGCCGCAAGCAGCTTCTCACGCCGCCGCCCACCAAGCCGGTGGCGCAAGCCCACGGCATCCCCGTGCTCCAGCCCCGGCGCATTCGCGAGCCGGAGGCGGTGGCCGCCATCGAAGCGCTGCGCCCGGAGGTGATCGTCGTCATGGCCTACGGGCAGATCCTGCCCAAGGGGGTGCTGGAGGCTCCCTCCCTCGCCTGCCTGAACCTCCACGCCTCGCTCCTGCCGCGCCATCGGGGGGCCGCGCCGATTCAGGCGGCCATTGAAGCGGGGGAACCGCGTAGCGGCATCACGGTGATCTGGATGGACGAAGGGCTCGATACGGGCGATTGCCTGCTGGAACGCGCCCTGCCGATCCGCCGCCGCGAAACCGGCGGCACTCTGCACGACCGGCTCGCCCTGCTCGCGCCCGGGGCGCTGGCCGACGCGCTGGCCGCGCTGGAACGGGGGGACGCCCCCCGGGTGCCGCAGGAGGAAGCGCTCGCCACCCTCGCCCCGAAACTGAGCCGGGAAAGCGGCCTGATCGACTGGCGGGCGACACCGCGGGAGATCGACCGCCGCGTGCGCGCCATGAACCCATGGCCCGCCGCCTGGACCTGGCTGCCGGAGGGAGGCGCTCCTCCCCGGCGGCTCAAGATTTTCAGCGTGATCGCCCACCGCCGCCTGCCGCCGCACAGTCGCCCGCCCGGGGAGGTGCTCCGGGCGGATGAACGGGGGGTGCTGGTGGCCGCCGGGGAGGGGGGAGCCGTTCTCCTGCGCGATCTTCAGATGGAAGGCAAACGCCGGATGCCCGCCGGGGAATGGCTGCGGGGCTATCCCGTGCCCCCGGGAACCCGGCTCGGGGAGCAGGCATGAGCCACGCGGAACGCCAGCAACGGCTCGACCGCCATGTCGCCGCCCTGCGCGAGTGCGCCCGCTGCCCGGGGATGCAGCAACCGGTCGTCTCCGGCGGAGCGGTATTGAGCGAAATCCTCCTCGTGGGTCAGGCTCCGGGGATCAAGGAGCCGATTCTGGGCCGCCCCTTCGCCTGGACGGCGGGGAAGACGCTTTTCAAATGGTTTGAGCAGGCGTGCGGCGTGGACGAGGCCCGCTTCCGCTCCAACGTCTACATGGCGGCGGTCTGCCGCTGTTTCCCGGGCAAGAACGCCAAGGGAGGGGATCGCGTTCCCTCGCCCGATGAGATCGCCCACTGCTCCGGCTGGCTGGATGCCGAGATCGAAATCCTGCGCCCGAAGCTCGTGCTCGCGGTCGGCAAACTGGCCATCTCCCGGTTCCTCCCTTCCGCGCCGCTCGTGGAGATCATCGGCAAGGCGACCCGGGTGAAACGCGCGGGCGTCGTCTTCGACCTGATCCCGCTCCCCCACCCGAGCGGCGCTTCGCCGTGGCACCGGATCGAGCCGGGGCGCACGTTGCTGGGGGAGGCGCTCCGGCGCATCGCCACGCACCCGGCGTGGGTCCGGCGTTTCGGGTGACCGGGACGGACCGCCTCGGGCCACCTCGGGCCGCCTTTTACCGGAGCGGCTCCAGCGGTTCCCGCCGCCCGGATTCCACCACCCGGAGCGGCGCTTCGCCGAGCACCTCTTCGAGCACGGCCCGGTTCGTCGCCTGCGCGACATCGCCGGGCGGGTCGATCTCGTTGAAAATATACCCGGCATACGGCACTCCGCGCCGCCGGATGTCCGCCACGGTCAAGAGGGTGTGGTTGAGCGCCCCGAGCCGGTTGGCCACCACCACCGCCACCGGCAGGCCGAACTCCGCGGCGAGGTCCGCCACCAGAAAATCGCGCGTGATCGGCACCAGCCAGCCGCCGATCCCCTCCACCACCAGCGACCGGTGCTCCGCCCGCAGTTGCGCGAAGGTCTCCCGGATGAGCGCAAGGTCCACGGGCCGGTTCTCCACCATCGCCGCCGTGTGGGGGGCCACCGGGGTGCGATACCAGACCGGGTTGATCGTATTGAGCGGCACCGCCCCGCCGCACGCGGCGAAAAGCGCCTCCGCGTCGTCGCGCTCCCCCGCGCAGATCGGCTTGAGCGCCCCGGGTTTTTCACCCGCCGCCACCAGCCCGCGCAGGAGCAGCGCCGCCACGTGCGTCTTGCCGACGCCGGTATCCGTCCCCGTCAGGAAAAGGTTCGTCATGCGCCGATCCGCTCCCGGATGAGCGCGGCGATCCGGTCCGCGTACCCCTCGATATGGGCGCTCTCACGGCCTTCGATGAGCAGGCGGATCTTCGGTTCCGTCCCCGAATAGCGCAGGAGCACGCGCCCCGCCCCGTGAAGCGAGTCCTCCGCCTCCTTGAGCAGCGCGAGCACTTCGGGGAGCGTTTCGAGCGGCGGCTTTTCGCGCACGCGCAGGTTGCGCTGGGCCTGCGGGTATTTGCGCAGGCATTGCTTGAGCCGGCTGAGCGGCTGGCCCGTCTCCCGCATGATGCGCAGCACCTGAAGGGCGCTCACGATCCCGTCGCCCGTCGTCGCGAAATCGCCGAAGATCATGTGCCCGCTCTGCTCGCCGCCGACGTTGTAGCCGCCGCGCATCATCGCCTCGATCACGTAGCGATCCCCCACGTTCGTCCGGAGCACCCGGCCCCCGGCGTTCACGAGGGCTTCATCCAGGCCGAAATTGCTCATCACCGTGGCCACCAGCGTGTTGTGCAGGAGCTGCTTGCGCCGCAGCAGGTCGATGGCGGTGAGCGCCATGATCTCGTCGCCATCCACCACTTCGCCGGTTTCGTCGCACAGGAGGACGCGGTCCGCATCCCCGTCGTGGCTGATGCCGATCTGCGCCCCCGTCTCGCGGACGATCCGGGCGATCTCCTCCGGGTGCGTGCTGCCGCAATCCGCGTTGATGTTGCGCCCGTTCGGCGCGTTGTGGAAGACGAGCAGTTCCGCCCCGAGTTCGCGCAGGATGCACGGGCTCGACTTGTAGGCGGCCCCGTTCGCGCAGTCGAGGGCGATCCGCATCCCCTCCAGCGTGAGGCCCCGGGGGAAGCTCGCCTTGGCGAACTCGATGTAGCGCCCGAGCGCGTCGTCGATGCGCGTGGCCCGGCCGATCAGCTCCGCCGTGGGGCGGATCGCCTCGATGTCGCCGCTGAAAACCAGGTGCTCGATCTCCGCCTCGATCGCGTCGTCGAGCTTGTAGCCGTCGTGCCGGAAGAACTTGATGCCGTTGTCCTCATACGGATTGTGCGAGGCGCTCAGGACGATCCCCGCGTCCGCGCGGAGCGAACGGGTGATGTAGGCGACGCCCGGCGTCGGCAGCGGGCCGATGAGCAGCACATCCACGCCGAGCGAGGTGATCCCGGCGACCAGCGCGTTTTCCAGCATGTACCCGGAGAGGCGCGTGTCCTTGCCGATCACGATCTTGGGCCGCCCTCCGTCGGGCCGTTTTCGCCGCCCGAGGATCACGTGGGCGGCGGCGCGGCCGAGCTTCAGGGCCGTTTCCGCCGTGACCGGCTCGACATTGGCCACTCCCCGCACCCCGTCGGTGCCGAAAATCTTGCGCTGGAAATCACGGTTCATGCTGGGTGTGCTGCGGGTCATAGGCGGGATTATAGGCGGGGTTATAGCTCCTCGACGTTGTATCGATGTTCTTTTTGATGAGAAACCAGAGGGTTGTCGCGATCAGGAGCGAGACCAGCTTGGTTCCCTTGTTGTGGAGAATCAGATTCTTCATACTTTTCAAGCAGGAGAAGTTGGCCAAGGCGGCGCTTGAAACTCTCGGGGTTGAAGTTGCGCTCGATCCGCCCCCGGTGGCAGAGGGAGACGATGCCGGTTTCCTCGCTCACCACGATGGCGATGGCGTCGCTCTCCTCGGTGATGCCGAGCCCGGCCCGGTGCCGCAGGCCGAGGTTGCGGTCGAGGTCGTGCCGCTGGCTTACCGGGAAGATGCAGGCGGCGGCCACGAGCCGGTCGTTGCGGATGATCACCCCGCCGTCGTGGAGCGGCGTTTTCGGGAAGAAAAGGGTGACGAGGAGTTCCTGCGTGATCTCGCAGTCGAGCTGCGTGCCGCTCTCGGCGAAGGCGTGGATGTTGGTATCGCGCTCCAGCGCGATGAGCGCGCCGAACTGGCGGTTGGAGAGGTCGAAGGTGATCTCGGTGAGCTGCTCGATCGTCTCCCGGCTCTGGGTCGCCCCGGAGAAAACATGCTGGCTGCCGAGCGCCGCCAGCGCCCGCCGCAACTCCGGCTGGAAGATCACCACCAGCGCGATCGCCAGGAACGCCGTGAACGAACGGATGAGCCAGAAGATCACCTGCAACTGGAGCAACTGGGAGACGAGCGTGAGGGTGAGGAGCAGGATGAGCAGCCCCGTAAGCACCTTCGCCCCGCGCGTCCCCCGGAAGTAGAGGTACGAGTAGTAGATGACGACCGTGAGGATCGCGATCTCCACGGCGGAGCGCCAGTGCTCCCCGACAAACCCGGCCAGCCAGTGAAAAAAATCGCCTACCATGGGTTGAGAATCGCCTCCGTCATCCTGAGCGCCTGGACGTTTGCCGCCACGTCGTGAACACGGAAGACCTCCGCGCCGAGTTCGCGCCCCAGGCTGGTGAGCGCCACCGTCGGCCAGAAGCGGGCGTCCATCCCGCTCTCCCCGATCAGCCGCCCGAGAAAGGTTTTGCGCGAGACGCCGAGCACGAGGGGCCGTCCCTCCACCCGCAGCCGCGGGAGGCCGCGCAACAGGGCGAGATTGTGCTCCACCGTCTTGCCGAAGCCGATCCCCGGGTCATAGCTGATACAACGCGCGTCGATCCCCGATTCTAGGGCGCGGCGGCCGGTTTGTAAAAAAAATTCCCGGACCTCGGCCACCACGTCGTCGTAGTGCGGATCGTGCTGCATGTTGCGCGGCGTCCCCTGCATGTGCATGAGGATCACCCCCGCGCCGCTCTCCGCCGCGACGGCGGCCATGGCCGGGTCGCCCCGCAGGGCGGTGACGTCGTTGATGATCTCCGCCCCGTGCTCCAGCGCGGCGCGCGCCACGGCGGCCTTGGAGGTGTCGATGGAGATCGCCGCCCCGCGCCGTTTCCCCGCCAGCCGTTCGAGCCGTTTGAGCCGTTCAAGCACCGGCACCACGCGGGCGAGTTCCTCCGCCTCGGAGACCGGCTCCGCCCCCGGGCGGGTCGATTCCCCGCCGATGTCGATGATCGCCGCCCCGGCCTCCTCCATCGCCAGCGCGTGCGCTGCGGCGGCGTCCGGGTCAAGCCGCCCGCCGTCGATGCGGAAGCGGCCCCCGTCCGAAAAGGAGTCGAGCGTCAGGTTCAGGATGCCCATGATCAACCCTCCCCGGCTCAGGTCGAAAATGCGGCTGCGGGTTTTCCAAAGCATACGGTTTTGCGGCGTACTGCATGATTCTCCAGAGCCCCCGCCGGGGGAAGCACAAAAGCGAGGGACCGGGGGCGGATCGGAACCGCCTCCCGCGGCCCGTTTTTTTTAGCGTGTCTTTCCCCCGGACGCCGTTCAGGATCACCCGTTCATGCCATTTAGCCGACTGGGCCTTGCGCCCGCCATTCTCGCCGCCCTCAAAGAGGCCGGGTACACCGAACCGACCCCGATCCAGTCGGCCTCCATTCCACCGATCCTCGCCGGGAAAGACCTGATCGGCATCGCCCAGACCGGCACCGGCAAGACCGCCGCGTTTGTCCTCCCGATGCTCACGCGCCTCTCGGAAAGCGCCGACCGGGGCACCCGGGTGCTGATCCTCGCCCCGACGCGGGAACTCGTCGTGCAGATCGAGGAGAACGTCCGCGCCTATGCCCGTCATCTCTCCCTCTCCATCGCCACGATCTTCGGCGGCGTCGGGGAACGCCCGCAGATCGCCGCGCTCAAGGCGGGGGCCGATCTGCTCATCGCCACGCCGGGCCGTCTCCTTGATCTCATCCGGCAGGGGCACGGGAACTTCGCGGGCCTCAAGTACCTCGTTCTTGATGAGGCGGACCGGATGCTCGACATGGGGTTCATTCCGGACATCCGCCGCATCGTCAAGGCGCTTCCCCGCAAGCGGCAGACGCTCCTTTTCTCCGCCACCCTCTCCCGGGAGATCGAGCAGCTCACGCACGAATTCCTCCACCAGCCGCAGACGGTCGAGATCGGGCGGCGCGCGAACCCGGCGGAGACCGTGGCGCAGGCGATCTACGAGGTGCCCACGCATCTCAAGCCCGCGCTCCTCTCCCATCTGCTCGCCGATCCGGGCCTCGGCATGGTGATCGTCTTTACCCGGACCAAGTACGGGGCCGAACGGGTCGGGCGGGTGCTCACCCGCAGCGGGATCACCGTCGCCACCCTGCATTCCAACCGGAGCCAGAACCAGCGGCTGCGCGCCATGAACGATTTCCGCTCCGGGGCGGTACGGGTGCTGGTGGCCACCGACATCGCCGCGCGGGGGATCGACGTGGACGGCATTTCCCACGTGATCAACTACGACTTCCCGATGCACGCGGAGGATTACATTCACCGCATCGGGCGAACGGGCCGCGCCCAAGCCGTGGGGGATGCGATCAGCTTCGTGACCCCGGACGACCGGGGGCCGCTCCGGACGCTGGAGCGGTTCATGGGCCGGGGCATCTGCCGCAAGCAGGCGGAAGGGTTTGACCTCAACGTCCCCGCGCCGCCCAAGACGGAAAATGCGGCCCCGGCACGTGGACGTGGCGGGCGTCCCGCTTCCGCACGCTCCGGGTCCGCGTCCGCCGCGCGTCCCGCGAAAACGGCGGCTCCGGCGGCGGGATCGGGCGGAAGGCGCTCCCCCCGCACCCCCGGCAAGGCGCGGACCTCCCCGGGGAAAGGCGGCGGCGGCGGGGCGGCGCTGGTGAAAGGGGTGCCCGGCGGTCGCACCTGGCGACCGGGGCGGTAAGGGAAACAGGAAGGGCAGGTCCGGGAGGCATCCCGGACCGCGCTCACATCTCCAGGAGCAGGCGCATCGGGTCTTCGATCGCCTCCTTGATCTTGATGAGGAAGGTGACCGCCTCTTTCCCGTCGATCACCCGGTGATCGTAGCTCAGGGCGAGGTTCATCATCGGGCGGATGACCACCTGCCCGTTCAGGGCGATCGGGCGTTCCTGAATCTTGTGCAGGCCGAGGATGGCGCTCTGGGGCGGGTTGAGGATCGGCGTGCTCAGGAGCGAACCGTACACGCCGCCGTTGGAAATCGTGAAGACGCCGCCCTGAAGGTCTTCCACCTTGATCTTCCCGTCGCGCGCCTTCCCGGCGTATTCGATGATGTCGCGCTCGATCTGCGCGAATCCCTTGCTGTCGGTTTCCCGCAGGACGGGGACGATGAGCCCGCGCTCCGTGCCGACGGCCACGCCGATGTCGAAAAAGTGGTTGAGGATCAGGTCATCCCCGTCGATCCGGCTGTTGACGGAGGGAACCGCCTTGAGCGCATGGACCGCCGCCTTGATGAAGAACGACATGAAGCCGAGCTTCACCTCGTACTGCTTCACGAAGGCTTCCTGCATCCGCTTGCGCAGCGCCATGACGTTGCTCATGTCGCACTCGTTGAAGGTGGTGAGCATGGCCGCCGTCTGCTGGGCCATCACCAGTTGCGAGGCGATCTTGCGCCGCAGCGGCGACATCTTGCGCCGGGTGAAGCGGCCTTCCGGATCGGGCGCGGGCCGGGTGGAAACCGGCGCGGGCGCTTCCGGCGGCATCACCCCGGGAGCGCTTGAGGCGGTGGACGCGGCAGGGGTCGCCGGGGCGCTTGAGGCGGCCGGGGCCGGGGCGGACGGTTTCGCCTCCGGGGCGGCGGGTGCGGGCTGCGCTTCGGCCTTCAGCTCGGGAGCGGCGGCGGGCGCGGCAGAGGTGGCGGGCGCGGCGGAAGCTCCGGCCCCCTCTTCGATGGTGGCGACGACCGTGCCGATTTTGACCTCCTCGCCTTCGGGGACCAGAATTTTGAGCACCCCGGGGGCTTCCGCCGTGATCTCGGAGGAGACCTTGTCGGTATCCAGGGTGAGGAGGAGATCCCCCGCGGCCACCGTCTCGCCATCCTGCTTGTGCCAGGTGGAGATCAGGCCGCTGGTGATTGATTCGCCGACGGATGGGATTTTGACTTCGATGCTCATTTGGGAAGGCGGTAAGAAGGGAGGTTAAAGAGTAAACGTATCCTCGATCAACTGGCGCTGTTCGATCTTGTGCATGGCGAGCGCGCCGACGGCGGGGCTGGCCCCCTCGCCGCGCCCGCCGTAGCCGATCTCCTGCCCGAGCAGACGGCGCAGGCGCGGCTCCATGAAGCTCCACGCCCCCATGTTGTGCGGCTCTTCCTGGCTCCAGATGAAGCGTTCGGCGTTCGGGAAGCCGGCCACGGCCTCGCGGATCGCCTCTTCGTGCAGCGGGTAAAGCTGTTCGATGCGGATGAAGGCGACTTCCTTGCGCTTGGCGGCATCCCGCGCGGCGAGCAGGTCGTAGTAAACCTTGCCCGAGCAGAAAACCACCCGGCGCACCTCCTCCGGCTTGCCGAGCAGCGGCCCGGGCAGGATTTCGTGAAAACGGCCCTTGGTGAAATCCTCGATCTGCGAAACGCAGACATCCGCCCGCAGGAGGCTCTTGGGGGTCATCAGGATGAGCGGCTTGCGGAAGCCGCGCTTCATCTGGCGGCGCAGGATGTGGAAATACTGGGCGGGCGTGGTCAGGTTGCCGACCTGGATGTTATCCTCCGCGCAAAGCTGGAGGAAACGCTCCAGCCGGCCGCTGGAGTGCTCCGGCCCCTGCCCCTCGTACCCGTGCGGCAGGAGCAGGACGATCCCGCTCGGGCGTTGCCACTTCGATTCCGCCGAGGAGATGAACTGGTCGATGATGACCTGCGCCCCGTTGGCGAAGTCGCCGAACTGGGCCTCCCAGAGGCAGAGCATGGAGGGGTAACCGAGCGAGTAGCCGTAGTCGAACCCGAGCACCGCCGCCTCCGAGAGCAGCGAGTTGTAGACACAGAAGCGGGCCTGCTCCGGGTCGAGATTCTGCAAGGGGATGTAGCGTTCGCGCGTCTGCGCGTCGTAAAGGACGGAGTGCCGCTGGCTGAAGGTGCCCCGGCGGCTGTCCTGCCCGGAGAGGCGCACGGGCGTCTCCTCCAGCAGCAGGGAACCGAAGGCGAGCGCCTCGGCAAAGGCCCAGTTGTACGGGCCGCCGTTCTCGTGAATCTGCGCCTGCCGGTTGAGCACGGTCCGCTTCACTTTCGGCAGGATGTTGAAATCCTTCGGCGGCGTGGTGAGTGTCCTGACGATCCGGTCGAGCGTCTTTTTGGGGACGGTGGTGTTGACTGGATCGTGACAGTAGGCGGGCTGGAAAACCGCCGTCGATTCGCGGAAACGGTCCCCCTCGGGCTCCTTCTCCGCCCGCCGGACGGATTCCTGCGTGGTCTCCAGCCGTTTTTCGTAGGCGTCGTCGAGTTCTCCGGCTTCCTCTTCGGTGAGCGCGCCGGAGGCGACCAGCCGCCGGGTGAAGAGCTTGCCCACCGAGGGATGTTTGGAGATGGTGGCGTAGAGGGAGGGCTGGGTGAAGAGCGGCTCCTCCAGCTCATTGTGCCCGTGCCGCCGGTAGCAGTACATGTCGATCACCACGTCGCGCTTGAACTGCTGGCGGAATTCGAAGGCGAGTTCGCTCACGAACCGGACCGCCAGCGGATCGTCCCCGTTCACGTGGAAGATCGGCGCTTCGATCATCTTCGCCACGTCCGTGGCGTAGTAGGAGGAGCGGGCGTCCGCGGGCAGCGTCGTGAAGCCGATCTGGTTGTTGACGATGATGTGGACCGTCCCGCCGACCTTGTAGCCGGAGAGCTGGGAGAGGTTGAGCACTTCGGCCACGATCCCCTGCCCGGCGAAGGCGGCGTCCCCGTGAATGAGGATCGGGAGCACGCGGCTCCGCTCCACGGTATCCTCCCAGATGCGCTGAAGGGCGCGCGCGAGCCCCTGCACCACCGGGTTCACCGCTTCGAGGTGGCTCGGGTTCGGCGCGAGGCGGATGGATATCTCCTCATCGCCGCGGGTTCGCCGTCGCGTCTGGTAGCCGAGGTGATACTTCACGTCGCCATCCCCGCCGACGAGGTTCGGGATGTAGTTTTCGGAAAATTCGCTGAAGAGAAGCTCCAGCGATTTGTTCAGGAAATTGGCCAGCACGGTGAGCCTCCCCCGGTGGGCCATCCCCATCACGATCTCCTTCACCCCGAGGGCCGGGCAGCGGTTGAAGATCGTATCCAGGATCACCATCAGCGATTCCCCGCCTTCGAGCGAAAAGCGCTTCTGGCCGACGTAACGGGTGTGCAGGAAGCGCTCGAAGCTCTCCGCCTCCAGCAGTTCCTCCAGAACCGCCTTCTGCTCTTCCACGGGCAGCGCCGGGGCCTCCGGGCGGGCCTCCACGCGGTCGCGAATCCAGTTGCGCACGTACGGGTTCTGGATGTGCATGAACTCCACGCCGATCGTGTCGCAGTAGATCGCCCGCAGGGAGTCGATCATCTGGCGCAGGGTCATCTTCGCCCCGCCCTTGAAAAACTTGGAGGAGACGGTCAGGTCGAGATCCTTGTCGCTGAAACCGAGTTCGGGCAGGGAGAGGAGCGGCTGCTCCGGGCGGCCCGTGGCGAGCGGATCGAGCAGCGCCACCGTATGGCCTAGCGTCCGGTAGGCGTAGACGAGCCCCTCCACCCGGGTCTGGAGCGGAAGGTCGCCATTGGGCAGGAGCGTGGCGGCGCCGCCGTCGGCCACGGTCTCCCCGCCCCGGGGTGCGGCTCCGTTGCGGGGCTGGAGCGTGCCGAGTTCAAAACCCTCAAAAAACGCGGACCAGTCCGGCTCTACCGAAGAGGGGTCGCGCTTCCATCGCTCGTAGGTTTCGTCCAGCAGCTTGGCGTTAAAGGCGTTGACCAGCGAAGTTCGTGACATGACTCAAGGGCAAAAATTCATCTTATATGGGAGACCCGGCGGGAACCAACAGAAATCTTATGGGGTTTTCTTATTCCAGCCACTTTTTTATGACGCCGGGGGTCGGTTGAAACCGGCTCCGCCGTTTTTGTTTGAGCAAACCGGCGGGAGATTTGTCGGTATAGGGAGCAATGCGATCCTTTTTCTTTTCCATCGGAGTGGCGGTTCTCTTTCTGGCATCCATCGGCACGGGAGGCGGGGTATGGGCGGCCACCCCGGAGGGGGAGCCCTCCGTCCAGGCGGTGGCCAAGGTGCTGCCCGCGGTGGTCAACATCAATACGGAGCGGACCATCCGGCGGCTCTATCGTGACCCATATGACGATTTTATCAATCAGTTCTTTGGCGGCTACCGGAGCCGCCCCCGGGAATTACGGCAGAAGGTGCAGAGCCTCGGCTCCGGGTTCATCATCGACCCCTCGGGCTACATCATCACCAACGAGCACGTGGTGGAACGCGCGGATGAACTCAAGATTCAGGTGACGACGCCCGATGGCAAGACCTACCACGCCCACTACGTGACGGGCGACCCGGAGAGCGACATCGCGCTGCTCAAGATCGAGAGCGAGACGCCGCTCCCGTTCATCCCGCTCGACTCCCCCTCGCCCAACCTCCTGGGCCAGAGCGTGCTGGTGGTCGGCAACCCGCTCGGCTACGGGCATTCGGTCGCCCGGGGCATCCTGAGCGCGACGAACCGGACGTTCACCGTGCAGGAGATGGAGTTCACGAACCTGCTCCAGACGGACGCCGCCATCAACCCCGGCAACAGCGGCGGCCCGCTCATTGATCTGGACGGGAAGCTCGTCGGCGTCGCCTCCGCGAAAATGGCGTACACGCCGCAGGGGGTGCCCACCCAGGGGATCGGCTTCGCCATTCCGGCGGCGACGGTGGCCGAAAAGGTGGAGGAGTTCAAACGCGACGCGGCGGCCAACGTGCACCGCCGCAACGGCTCGGAGGACTCCCGCCAGAGCGCGGAGAAGCTCGGCATCTCCGTGCAGGATCTGACGAAGGAACTCGCGGAGGCGCTCGGCGTGGAGGCCAGCGGCGGCGCGCTCATCACCGACGTGGAGCCGGGCAGCCCGGCGCACCGGGCGGGGCTCACGCGCGGCATGATCGTCTACCGGGTGGGACGGATCGAGATCCCCCGGGTGGAGGCGCTTGAAAAACTGCTCTCCTCCGTCCGCAAGGGGGCGTCCATGGACCTGCGGGTCGGCTACCTGCGCCGGGTGGGGAGCCGGACGTTCCAGCAGTTCGAGACGGTGGAGGTCAAGGCCCGTTGACGAGGATCACGATGCCGGGCAGGAGCAGCGTGGCGTCCACCACCAGCGGCCCGAGCGCCTTTTGTTCCAGCAGCCCCGGGAACTGGGCGAGCACGGCAAGGACCGCCCCCGCGCTCATCAGCCCGTAACGCCCGGCCGCAAGCGCCAGGAGCGACCCGGCCAGCGCGAGCGCCGTGCTGATGCGGCAGGTGGCCCCCGTGCCGAAAAGCGCGGGGAGGCTCGGCACGCGGTCGCGCCGGTCTTCCTCGCGGTCCTGAATATCGCAGAGGATGCAGGCGGCCCCCATCAGGAAGAGAAGCGGCGGCGTGGCGTCCCACCCCAGCCAGCCCAGGGGGGAAGCGCCCGTGGCCGCAAAGGGAAACCAGGCGCACGCCCAGAGCCACGCCCCGGTGACGAGCACCGTCTTCCCCAGCGGGAGCCGCTTGAGCGCGGGGTAAAAAAGGCTCACCCCCCCGAGCAGGGCCGCCACCCCGAAAACGGAGGCGGGCAGCCGGAACGCCGCCACCGCCGTGAGCGCGCCGCACCCGAGCGTGGCCGCCCAGAGCAACCGGCGCACGCCGGGCTGGACGGGGGCGGGGTGGAGCCGGTCGAGGCTGTAGGCCGTGCCGATTCCCGCCAGCAGCAGCGTGATCCCCCAGAGGGAGAACGGGAGGTGGGCGCTCTCGCGCATCACCATCGCCAGCGACCAGCCGATCCCCACCGGCAGCCAGTAGTGAACGAGCAGCAGCGCGGGTGGAGGCGGGGAAAGCGAGCGCATGGGATAATTACCGGTACCGGTAGCGTACATCATAAACGACATAGAGGAGCGATGCCAACCCCGCGAGCCCCGCCGGGAAATAAAGGGTGTCGTAGCCCAGGCGCGCAAACCCGAGCGCCCCGGCCACCCCGCCGAGCAGGAAGCCGGAGATGATCACCGCGTAGAGGCGCAGCCGCAGCGGGTCGCCGGGCATCCCCCGCGCCGCCTGCCCGAGCAGGATGCCGATGTCGGTAAACATGCCGGAGAGGTGGGAAGTCCGGATCACGGAGCCGCTGTAGGTGCTCGCCATCGCATTCTGGAGCCCGGAAGCGCACGAGGCAAAGTAGAGCCCCGCCGCCTGGTAGCGGGAGAGGAGGCTCACCGCCGCGCAAAGAAGCAGGCTTTCCAGGAAAAGGGCCACCCCGTAGCGACGCCCCAGCCGCAGCGTGCTGTCGGCGATGATGAACCCGCTCAGGAGCGCCCCCGCCACGAACGAGCCGATCACCGCGAGCAGGTGAAACGCGGCGGTGGGCGAGAGCCGGGCGATCGCCTCCCCGAGCATCGACGTGGTGCCGGTAAGGTGGGTGACGGCCTGATGCTCCAGCCCGAGCAGCCCGACGACGTTGATGATGCCTGCGTTAAAGGCGAGGAGGCCGCCGCCGCCCCAGACCCAGCGCGGAAGTTGACGGATCATGGGGCGGAGGAGGGTTCGGGGGATGGGGCGAGTGAGGGCCCGGGGGAGGGGGAAGGTTCGGGGTGGGCCGCCTCCATGTACTGCCGCGCCTCCCGGTTGAAGGCGCGCACGGCCTCGGCGTCGTTGAGATCGAGCTTGTCGCGCTTTTCCCGGAGCAGGAGGTACCAGCGCTGGAGATCCGGGTGCGCTTCCTCCAGCAACGCCGCTTCCTCCTTGGCGGCGAGATCGGGATCGCCGTTGAACCACCGGGTGCGGCTCACCCGCATCAGTTCCCCGGCCTGCCCGCGGGAATCGCCGCGGCTCAGGGAGGCGCTCCAGGGGAAATCCCCGCGCGAGGCCTCCACCAGCTCTCCGCGCAGGCTCACCAGGGAGCCGGGCAGGAACTGGCTCACCAGTGCCGCCACCTCCGGATTGGCCAGCACGAGATGCAGGTTCGCGCTATGGCGGCGAATCACCTCGTCCGGGACGCCCCGGGCCTCCCAACGGTAGCCGCGTTCCTCCTGCCGCAGGGTGATGCGGTCGAGCACGGCGGAGTCTGACATCGGGCCCCAGCCGACCAGCACGTCGATCGGCGAAAGCGAGGCATGGGCATCCCGATAGCGCTTCACGCCGAGGACGCGGGCGTCGAGATGAAACCGGGCCACGCGCCGTAGATCGTAGCCGCCCACCGGCTCCAGCGCCACCGGTTCACCGGCCACGCGCAACGGTTCGCAGCGGATGAGAACCCCCGGAGCGTGGCGCACCGGGCTGAGCGCAAACCAGAGCCAGACGCCGCCGCCCAGAAGCGCCAGCAGAAAGAGCCGAAAGATAACCCTGGTGATGATCGACTTCACTCGCAGCACGCGCCATCATGCCGGGCTTCCCCCCGAAAGGCAATCCTCCCCGCGCAAGATTCAGGGGGGCGACTGCGGCAGGACGCGGCGCAGCGCCTCCAGCAACACGGCGAACGGTTTTTCACGCTCCCGGCCTTCGCGATACCCGGCGGCGATCGTCACCCGCCCCGGCGTGCCGGAGAGCGGCCGGAGCCGGACCTTCCCTGGCAGGAACTTGGCAGCCCCCTCCGTGACAAGCGCCACCCCCAGCCGCGCTTCCACGGCGGCGAGCAGGCTGGTGATCCCGTCGTACTCGCCCGCGATCGCCGGGTGTTGCCCCTCCTCGCGCAGCCAGGTGGTGACGAGTTGCCAGTATTCCGGGTAATCGCGCTGATTGAAGACGAGCAGCGGCTCCGGGGCGATCTCCCTCCGGCTGATCACGGGGAGATCGGCCAGGGGGCTGCGGTGATGAACCGCCAGCCGCCACGCAACCGGCCCGAGCGGCATCCAGCGCAGCCCGCGCGTGGGCCGTTCGGGAGCCACGCTCACGGCGATATCGAGCGTCCCCGCCTCCAGGGCGGTGAGGATTTCCTGACTGGAAAGATCGAGGAGTTCCACCCGGGCCCCGGCGTGTTTGCGGGCGAAGTTTTCCACCGCTTCGGAGAGCAACCCGCTCGCCAGCGACGGCGCGTAGCCGATCCGCAGGCGCACCCCCTGCCCGCAGGAGCGGACCCGCTCCAGCGCCGCCTGCGCGTGCCGCAGGAGATCGCGCGCTTCGGGCAGCAGCGCCTCGCCCGCCGGGGTGAGCCGGATGGAATGCGCCTGCCGCTCGATGAGAAGCAGGCCGATTTCGTCTTCAAGCGCCTTGATCTGGCGGCTCAGGGCGGGCTGCGTGAGGAAAATCTTCTGCGCCGCCTTGCTGATATTGCCCGCTTCAGCCACGGCGACGAAATAACGCAGGCGTCGGAGGTCCATCATGCTCTCCCGGTGTATACGGGGAAGGTTGGCTCAGGTCAACATCCCGGCATTGGCCGGAACGGGCGAAAAACGGCATATTGAAGCCATGAAGACCACCGAAATCACCTGGACCATCCGAAAAGCGGGCGAGCGGGGTCACGCCGATCGCGGCTGGCTGGATTCGCACCACACCTTTTCCTTCGCCGATTACAACGACCCCTTGCACATGGGATTCCGTTCCCTGCGCGTGATCAATGAAGACCGCGTCGCGCCGGGCATGGGCTTTGGCACGCATCCGCACCGCGACATGGAGATTTTCAGCTACGTGCTCGAAGGCCGCCTCCAACACAAGGACAGCCTCGGCAACGGGCGCGACCTGCACCCGGGGCAGATCCAGCTCATGAGCGCGGGCCGGGGCGTCACCCACAGCGAGTTCAACCCGAGCCGCACGGAGGGGCTCCATTTCCTGCAAATCTGGATCACGCCGCGCCAGCGGGGGCTGGAGCCGGGCTACACGGAATGGCACCCGCAACCCGCGCACGGGGAGGCGCCGAAGGTGCTCGTCATCTCGCCGGACGGGCGGGATGCCTCCGCCGTGATCCGGCAGGACGCGGAAGTCTACCGCCTGCGGCTCCGGCCGGGGGAGACGGTGACTCATGAACTGCGCGAGGGGCGCGGGGCGTGGGTGCAGGTCGTCCGGGGCGGGCTCGGGAGCGGGGGCGTCGCCCTTGCCGCGGGAGACGGGGCTCACACGGAAACCCCGGGCACGCTCACCTTCACGGCAACCGAACCGGCGGAAGCCCTCCTTTTCGACCTGAACTGATCCAACCAATCCAATCCAAAACAAACCATCCAAAAGAAAATGCCGAAACTCCTTGTTCTCTACTATTCCACCTACGGCCACGTCGAAACGCTGGCCAACGCCATCGCGGAAGGGGCCCGCTCGGTGAGCGGTGTCGAAGTCAGCCTCAAGCGCGTCCCGGAGACGATGCCGCCCGAGGTGGCCAAACAGCACGGCGTGAAGCTCGACCAGGCCGCCCCCGTCGCGGACCCGAAGGAACTCGGCGACTACGACGCCATCATCTTCGGCACGCCCACGCGTTTCGGAAACATGGCCGCGCAGATGCGCAACTTCCTCGATCAGACCGGCAGCCTCTGGGTGAAGGGGGCGCTGGTGGGGAAAGTCGGCAGCGCTTTCACCAGCACCGGCACGGGCGGAGGGAATGAAAGCACCATCATCAGCGTGCTGCACACGCTCATCCACCACGGCATGGTCTACGTGGGCCTGCCGTATTCGTGCCCGGAACTCGCGGACATCAGCGAACTCAAGGGCGGCTCCCCCTGGGGCGCGGCCACCATCGCCGGAGCCGACGGCTCCCGCCAGCCGAGCGAAAAGGAACTCGCCCAGGCGCGCTTCCAGGGCAACCACGTGGCCGCCATCACGGCAAAGCTCCGGGGCTGAACCCGGCGGGATTCCCCCGTAGCCTGCTTTATTCATGAAGCTCGTAGCGGTTGCGATAGAGTGCTCATGAATAAGGCAGGCCAAGGCGATCTTCGCACGATGCCTCCCCCGCTTCCTTCCGGGGCGTTTCCAGACATTCGGAGCCTCCCCCGACACCCGTAAATCGAAAAAACCCGCAAACCTTGAATCGGTGCGGGTTACAGAGAGGAACGAGGGAACTGAAAATGAAGGATGGTGGCTAGACCCGGAATCGAACCGGGGACACGAGGATTTTCAGTCCTCTGCTCTACCAACTGAGCTATCTAGCCCCAAAGGAGATGAGTGGGGGAGAGTCCCCGAAAACCGGGCTGACGGCAAGCTCTTTTTTGAAAAAAACGGGAGGGGTTTTCCGGAAGAACCGCGCCCTTCCTTGCCGCCGGACCTTCCTCAGACGCTTGCGAGCAACTCCCTCTCCAGCGGGCTGGGGCGCTTGAGCGCCAGACGCCGCTCCAGCACGGCCCGCGCGTCCGCGCGGCGGCCCGCCTGCCGCAGGCTCTCCCAATGGGCGAAACGGAAGAGATCGTCCTGCGCGTCGCTGCCGCCGATGCGGGTCATCCGGTCCATCACCGGGTCCATCCATTGCGCGGCGGCAGCCGCGTCCCCTTCCCCAAGGGCGGCCACGCCCCGGATGATCGAACGCCCCACGGGCGCCCAGGCATGGCGCGCGTCCGGGTCGTCCTGCGCGGCGCGTTCATCCACCCGCCGCAGCACCCCTTCCAGCGCCTCCCTCTCTCCCGCGCGCGCAAACGCATAGGCGTACTGCGCGGTGACAAAAGGCATGAACAACGTATCCGCCAGCGACCGGAAATGCGGCACCAGCGCCTGATAACGCGCCGGGTCCACCGCCACGCCCGCCATTTCCGCCCGCCAGAGGAAGGAAATGGCGTCCAACTGCTCGACCACCATCACCGGACGCTCGCTCCAGACGTGCCGGTCGTAAATGGCAAAGGCCCGCTCCGGAGCCAGGCGGTCGAGATGCATCAGCGCCACGTGCCACGCGTTATGACAATAGATGAACCGCCCGGACTGCTCCCAAAGCTCCAGCCAGGATTCCAGCCGGTCCACCGCCTCCTCCGGGCTCCCCTCCCAAAGCAGGGCGTGCTCCAGCGCGTGGTGCGCCCACGGGTTGAGCGGCGCGCGCTCCAGCGCCTCCTCGGCAAGGTCGTGCGCCGGGCCGACCTGCCCGCAAAGCTCGTGCGCGAACGCTTTCATGGCGAGAAAATCGGGATCGCCCGGGTGATGCGCCGCCAGCCGCTCCATGTGAGCCAGGAACCGCGGGCCGCTCTCCTGCTGGCCGAGGATGTAGTAAAGGAATTCCGCCGCCTTGGCCGCCGGAAGGTCCGCGGGCCACTGGGCGGTGATCGCCTCAAAGGCGCGGGTGGCCGCCTCAAAGCTCCGGCCATGCCAGAGCCGCATCGCCCCCAGCCATGCTTTCTCCCGGGCGGTAATGGTCCCGGAAAGGGCTTCGAGCCGGTCAAGGTGTTCGCCGCTCTGCCGCTGGGCCTCCGGGGTCTGCCCAAAGAGCCAGAGAAAGGCGCACGCGAGCCGGATGGCCGGGTCTTCGGGAAATTGCCTCACGGTTTCCAGAATGGTTTCCACCCCGGGATCGAGCCGGAGAAACCGGGCGTAAAAAACCCGGCACGCTTCGGCGGTCAACGGATCGGTGGCACTGACGGGGAGGCGGCTGGCTTCACTCATGATCCGCCCACTATACCGGGTTTCCCCGCCCAGGCGATTTCAAAAAGCCACGCCCAGACTGAAGTTCCACGCGCCCGTCGGCTTTCCTTTCCCCGGCACGGGATTGAACCCGTAGTCGATCCGCACCGGCCCGATCGGCAGGGCGTAGCGCAGCCCGAGGCCGACGGCGTACCCGGTCACCCCCACGCCGTCGCCGACATGGCGGCCCACGCTGCCCGCATCGAAAAAGACGGCCCCCTTCAGGTTTTCGTAGATGGGAAAGACGTTCTCGATGTTGAAAATGAGGAGCGTCTCCCCGCCCACCGATTTGCCGTGGCGATCCTTCGGCCCCATGCTCCGCTCCACGTAGCTGCGCACGGAACGGCTGCCACCGGTGAAAAAGCGTTCGTCGATCGGGAGATCATCGCCGCTCAGCGGGGTGATGATCCCGCCGCGCAGCCCGACGGCCAGCAGCGTCGGCCCGATCGGGTGATACCAGGAGACGCGCCCCGTGGTCCGCAGGTAGTTGATGGAACTCCCGAAGGCGCTGGAGCCAAGGTCCGCCGAGCCGGTGACGACCCAGCCGCGCGTCGGGTTGAGCACGCTGTCCCGGTAGTCGAGGGTGAAGGACGCCCCGAGGCTGTTGGCCACGTAGTTGGTCTTGCCGAGTTCCGCCGGGTCGATCTGTCCGCTGTTGTTGATGTTGAGCCCGCGCGCCAGCGCGAAGCCGGAGATTTCCAGATGCCGCCCGAATTTCCGCGCCAGCTCCACGCGCAGCCCGGCTTCCAGCTTGTCGTAATCCTTGAAGCTCTGGCTCAGGGCGTAGAGCCGCAGGCGCAGGGTGTAACGGCTGTCAAAGAGCCATGGATCGCTGTAGAGAACCTCGCCGCGCAGGAGGTTCTGGGCGATCTCGGCATTCGCGGAAAAGGGACGCCCGAAGCCGAACGGGTTGCGGTCCAGGAACCGCGCGCCGAGGATCGCCCCCTCCAGCGTTCCGTACCCGGCGACGAACCCGAGTTCCCGCGCCTTCGCCTCCCGCACCTTGATCTGAAGCTGCACGAGATTGCCCGGGATCGCTTTCTGATGGATTCGCAGGTCGGAAAAAAGCCCGGTCGCCATCAACGCCCGGTGCCGCCGCTCCACCCGCGCGGGGTTGTACGGCTCCCCCGCGAGCCGCTTGAACCGCCCTTCCAGAAAGCTGGGGCGCAGCCGCCCGAGCCCCTCCTGCGTGATCCCGTCAAAGCGGTAGAACCCGCCGGACTGGATGACGAAACGGACGGGAACCGCCCCGTCGATCGCCGCTTCCGGGTTCCCCTCGGAAGTCACCTTGACCTTGAAATACCCCTTGGAGCGATAGAAATAGGCGATATTGCGCTCCATGTTGATCACCCCCGCAGGCGTGTACGGCTTGCTCAGGAAGGGTTCGAGTTCCTTGAGGATTTCCTCCCGGGAAAAAAGGAGATCGCCATCAAAGATCAGGTCGCCGTAGCGGTAGCGGGTCCCCTCGTAGATGTAGATCCTGATGTCGGCGCGGGTCTTGTCCGGCGAGAGGGTGATCTCCGGGTCGTCCACGATGGAATCCAGAAACCCTTCCTGAAGGTAGTACCCGCGGATGCGGCTCACGGCGCTCTGGATGTCGCTTTCCACAAACGGGAAGGCGTAATCCCTGGGCCGGTCCTCCGGCTTGCCGAGGACAAATTCCAGCAGGGTGGCGGAAGGGACGGTGTCGTTGCCGGAGAACCCGATCGCCCCGAGCCGGGCCAGCGGCCCTTCCTCGATGGTGAGCCGCAGCCCCCCGCCCGGCGGCAGCGCCCAGCGGACATGGGCCTGCGAATAACCGGCTTTCTGGTAAAAGAGGGTGAGGAAAAACGCGGCGTCATCCGCCACGGCGGGGGAAAGGCCGCTGGTGGCGATCTCCGCGAGCTGATCGGCGAGGACGCCGCGGATCTGTGCCTCATCGAAGTGAATGTTCCCGCTCACGCCGATCGGCACCCCCGCCAGCGGCTCGGCCCGGAGCGGTGACGACAGGGTCAGAAGCAGAACGAGAAGCAGGAGGGAGGGGAAAAGGCGGTTCATCGGAAACGGATGAGGTAGCGGACTTCCGCCCGCACATCGCCTTCGATGTCGAGCCCCGCGCCGATTTCAATGTCGCGGGTGACGCGGAAGGTGCCGCCGAGCTGCTGGCGGCCGGTGCGCGGGTCCACGGAACCGACATCGAAGCGGAAGCGGTCGCGGAAGTCGTCCTTGTCGGTAAGGGAAGGGGGTGGCGCGTTGCGTTTGAAAACCTTGCGGTAGAGATCCTGAAGGAGCAGGACGGCGGCCCGCCCGGCCAGCAGGCTGCTGTCTTCGGTGATCTCCTCCGTCGTCGCCCCCGTGGCGAGCAGGGCGATGATCTCCTCCTGCGCCAGCGGCGGCTCGCTGGTAAAGACCGTCTCCGGCTTGTTCGCGGTGCCGTAGATGTAGGCGGTGATGTTGTAGTTGCGGATGCGGGAGGTGCCCCGGATGTCGAGGATCGGGTTGAAGGGATCGCCCGGGACGAAATAGACATACCCCCGCTCGACCTCCAGGCGGCTGAAGGGGAGCGAGGCGACGAGGTTGTGAATGCGCGCCATGCCTTCCAGGCTGGGAGCCAGCCCCGTGCCGCCGAGCCGGAGATCGAGGCGCACCCTCCCCTGCGCCAGATTGCTGCGGATGATGAACGGCTCCGTGGTCTTGATCTCCACATCAAAGGTCCAGTCCCGGAAGGGAGGGATGTCGATGGAGGGGGCGCTGGGGGCGGCCTCCACCGGTTTCGGCGCGGGATCGCCCGGCAGGCCGAGGGGAAGGATTTCGATCTCGCGGAAGAACCGGCTCTGGTTGATCCCGACGCTCCCCTTGACGGCGGCGGTCTTGAGCGGGCCGGTCACGGCGATATCCGTATCGGCGCGGACGGTCACACTCTGGTTGCGGACCAGGAGAACCCCCTTCGAGCCCAGCCGCAGGTCGATCATCGGGTTTTGCAGATCGCGCAGCAACAGGCTGCCGGTGAGGCCGAAGGTTCCCCCGGCCAGGTTTCCGTTGAAACGGCGGAAGGTGAGCCGGTGTTCGGAAAACTGGAGATCAGCCTGAAAGTCGCTGACTCCCGGCAGGTTGCTGTTGGCAAACCGGAGCGCCGGGATATTGAGCAGGATGCCGCCCGCGAACACCGGTTGGCCGATCGTCCCCTCCACACTGGCGTCCACCCGCACCGTCCCCTCCGCGTACCGGATGGCGGGGACGAAGCGGGTGACGACGGAGGCCGGGGAGGAGGGGAGGCGGATGTTGAAGCGGACGGGGGTGGCGGGGTCGAGCTTGCCGGTTTCGGCGACGCTGGAGAGCGGCAGCGGGATGTTTCCGGCAAAGGTGAGCGGGCTCACGTTGGTGAGCCGGATGTTGCCGCTGAGGTCGAGCCGGTCGTCCCGGAAGGTGAGCGTGGTGGCAAACTGCGCCGGGTCCATCTGCGGAGCGGCGCTGCTGGTGATGTCGTGCCCTTCGGCGCGGAAGACCACCTCCGGAGCGCCGAAGGTGCCGCCAAACGTCACGGCTGCCTGAATCTCCCCCGCGATGGCCGGGCCTTCCGGCTTCGGCGGCTCGTGCATTTCGCGGGCGGAGACGCGCCGGGGCGGCGCATGAACGGCTTTCTCATCGGGCGCCTCCCCGGGAGCCGGAGCGGGCGGTTTGGGCAGGGCGGCCAGCAGACGCGGGATGGCGATCCGCTCCAGGGCAAGCTGCCCCTCGATCGCGCCATCGGGCGGGAGGAACGCGGTGCGTTCCTCAAGCTTGTCGAGATCAAGCTGTGCGGAGAGGCGCCCCTTCACCACCCCTCCCTCGCCGCTGCCGAGGTCGATCCGGATCGGGTCGAGGTGCAGGCGCTGCTTCTCAAAGCGGACGACCGTCTGCACCCCTCCCTGATCGGAGCGGAAACGGAAGGTGGGAAGCGAGACCGCCTCGGGCGAATAGGTTCCGGCGACGGCGGCGTCGATCCCCGTGATCCCGTCAAAGAGTCCTTCGTGGATTTCAAGATTCGCCTCCCCGGAGTGACGCAGAAGGCTGCCAAGCTCGCCCGTGCCGCGCCAGTCGATCTGCAAGGCCCCCGCCAGGGGACGCTTGAGGAGCGGGGTGAAGATGGAGAGATCGGAGATCGCCCCGGAGATCGCCCCTTCGTAGGGATAGGGGGCTTCCAGCCGGAGCGTGCCGGTGCCGCTGAGTTTGTCGGTGCCGTTGATGTCGAGTTCGAAGGTGGTGATCCGCGCGAGGTTATCCTCCACCGGGATGCGCACGCTCAGGCGCTCGGCCTGAAACTCCTGATAGACGAGCCGGGTCGCCTCCACGGAGAGATCCCCCTTTGCGGCGGCCCCGCTCGCCTTTGAGATCTCGCCCGAGGCGTTCACCACGCCGTCAAACCCGCCTTCCGCCACCGTCCGGAACGCCGCGAGCGAAGGGACGTTGAGCGCGAACCGGGCGTCGAACGCGGCCTCCGGCCAGGTGAGCGCCCCGGCCGGGAGCGTCATCCGGCCCGAGGCGGTGGCGACGCTTTCGCCGCTGCGGATTTCCACGGCATCGACGACGACGGCCCCTTCCTTGAGCGCCAGGTTGAGCGAGGCCCGGTCAAGCCCCCACGGTTCGGAGCGGACGGTTTCCAGCGTGGTGGTCGTTTCGAGCGCGAGCCCCGCGTGCCAGGGAGCATCCGCCTTCCGGTCGGCAAGGGAATAAGTCCCATCCATGACGGAGTGCCCCCTGCCAACGCTCAGCGGCGCTTTTCCGGTGGCGATCCCGAGGTTTTGCAGGGTCGTCTCCATCCGGGCGTGAATCCGCCGGTCCCGGAGCCGGAGCGTCCCCTTCCCCGCCGCCTGCCCGCCCGTAATCACCGCGGGCCGGAAGCGGGCGAGGTCCGGAGCGTTGATCTCCAGCTCCAGATCGACGTGATCGGAAAAGACCGCCTCGGGCGTTTCCGGCAGCGGGTGTTCCCCCTTGAGGGCAAGCCGGTTTTCCCCCGTGCGCACTTCGGTGTCGTAGAGCCGGGCCATGCCGTTATGGATGGCGAGATTGGCGCGGATGTCGCCCACCTCCACCCCGCCCGCGTGGAAACCGTCGATCTCCGCCGCGGCATCCGCCTGCCAGGTGGCCGGTTCATCGGGAGAGCCGCCCAGTTGCGCCCAGAAATGGGTGAGCGTGCCTTCCAGCGGCGATTCCAGCCGCAGGAAATCGCTCAGTTCGCGCAGGGAAAGGCCGCTGACGGCAGCGGTGAACTGGACGTAATCCTCCTGCTCCGTCTTGCGCCGCCACAGAAAGAGCCCGACTTCGCCTCCCATCAGTTGCCCCCGGAAGCTCAGGTAGTTCACCCCCTCATCCCGCCGCGAACTGTCGAGGACCACCTTGGAGACGTTGATCCGCGGGTCGAGCCGCAGGTTTGCCACGGCGAGATGCCGCTGAACGTAGCTCGTCGGCGCGTCGATGTCGCGCCAGGCGATGAACGGGGGCACCACGATCTCCTCCGCACGGATGCGCCCTTCAGCCACCGGGTCGAGGGTGAAGTCGAGCTTGCGCACGACGATATCGCCCTCCGGCCCGTGGACGGTCAGGTTCAGATTGCGGATGTCGATCTGGTCGCTGAAGAGGGCGGGCTGCTCCAGGATGTCGCGCAACAGGTTCGTGAGCTTGGTTTTCTGCTCCTGGGTCGCCTTCACGGGGCTGATCACCAGAGTGGCATCGTGGAGATGGTAGCTGGTCAGGAAATGGGAAGGCCCCTGCCGGAGGAGCCGCCAGAAGCTGTAATGCGCCCCCGCCATGCCGACGGAGACTGCCTCCACCGGAGACGCCCCGATCGGGCGGCCACGGATGTTGCGCAGGCGGATGGAGGTGAGGAAATCCCCCTCCACCTCCAGAGAGAGTTCCACATTCTGGAAGCGGGCAAACTCCACCACCGCGTGATGAATCGCGCGCCGGAGCAGCGGGCGGTGAAAAAGGATGCCCGCGACCACGATCACCAGCAGCCCGAGGCCGATCCGGCGCAGCCATTTCCGCCGCCGGGGCCTCGGGGAGGCGGGTTTTGCTTCCGGTTCGCTCATAAAACTGGGACGATTTATCGTTGTTTATACCGGATTCGGCAAGCGCGGAGGCCTCCGGCCTTCCCCGGGGAAACGTTTTTTCCCCGAACCCGCCGCCACGGGGAATCCGGCAGCCCGGGCGGTAAATCTTGGCAAGAGGCCCGAAAATCGTTTTACACTCGGGGAGAACATGATGCGCGCGAGACCTATGGAAATCATCAAGGCGGCCGTCTGCTACCTCTGGCGCCTGCTCAAGCGTACCGTCTACAAATACATTGAGACGGATGGGGAACTGCGGGCCGCCTCATTCGCCTACTACGCCTTTTTCGCCCTCTTCCCGCTGATGCTCCTCTTCGTCTCCATCGGCTCGTGGGTGCTGCAGGGGAGCGAGGAGGAGGTGACGCAGAAGATCCTCGCCGTGGCGGAAAACTACATCCCGGTAACGCAGGACGGGGAAAACCTGATCGCCTCCACGATCGAAGGGGTGGTCCGCTCCCGGGGGACGGCGGGGCTCGTGGCGGTGCTCGCGCTCGTCTGGAGTTCCCTCCGGTTTTTCCAGGCGCTGGTGATGGGGGTCAACCAGGCGTGGGGGATGGAGGCGTACTCCTGGTGGCGGCTGCCGATCAAAAACCTCGTCATGGTGGCGATCACCGCGAGCACCCTCTTCCTGGGGGTGGTGACGCCGGTGGTGATGAAGGCGATCGAAACCTACTGGCAGGGCCTCAACATCTACGGCTACGAGGTGGTGGAGTTCTTCTTCTCGCTCACGCGGCTGGTGCTTCCCTCGGTGATCCTTTTTTACGGCCTCATCATGTTTTACAAATACGCTCCGCGCAAAAAAATCCGCTTCGGAGAGGTGTTTGTGGCGGCGATCGTGGTGACGATCGGCTTGCAGCTCCTTTCCAAGGGGTTCGTGCTTTACGCCGACAACATCGGGCGTTTCAACCGGCTTTACGGCACGCTCGGGAGCGTCGTGGCGGTGCTGATGTGGATCTACCTTTCGGGTTCCGTCCTGATTTTCGGCGGCTGCCTCTCCGCGGCGCAGGCGGAGGAGGCGGCGGAACGGCTCGCCCGGGCGCAAAAGGAGTAGGGAGCTTTCCGGTTCCCGGTTTCCGGAAGGAACGGCGGGAAGGAAGGCGAAAGAGGAGCCCGGATGACTTTTTGAAGCTCCGGCATTGCAAACCCGCGCCCCCTTCTCCATGGTGAAGAGTATCCCGGAATGAAAACCGTATCCGTTTTTTTCATCCTGCTTTCCACCGTTCTGAGCGTCTGCTGCCTCCCATCCCGGGCCGGAGCCGCCGCCGCCTATGCCGTGGCCGATGGCGTCTCCGGCCATCTGCTCGCCACCCACCACGGCGACGAACGCCTCCCGATCGCGAGCCTGACGAAAATCGCCACGGCGATGGTGGTCATCGACTGGGCGGAGCACGGAAAGGAAGACCTGGGCCAGCGGATCGTGGTCCCCTCCTCCGTTCTGCGGCTGGGCGGGGCCAACCCGGTCGGGTTCGATCCGGGAGACCAGGTCTCCATGCGCGATCTCCTCTACGCCGCCCTGCTCCAGAGCGACAACCGCGCCGCCCATACGCTGGCCGAGCATGTCGGGCGGCGGCTGGCGGGCCGCTCCCGGCAGGACGAGGCCACCCCGGGAGAGCTTTTCGTCGCGCAGATGAACGCGCTCGCCCGCAAGCTCGGGATGACGCGGACGCGCTTTCTCAACCCCCACGGGCTCGACCATGAGGAAAGCCCGTTTTCCACCGCGAACGACCTCGTCCGGCTGACCAATTACGCCATGGCCCGCTCCTCCTTCCGCTTCTACGTCTCCCAGAAGCAGCGGCGCATTCAGCGGAACCTGCCCGATGGCGGCATGGTGGAATACCTTCTGGTCAACACAAACGACCTGCTCGGGAGCAACGGGGTGGACGGCGTGAAAACCGGGCGGACCCGCAAGGCGGGCGATTGCCTCATCCTTTCCGCGGCGCGGCCACCGGAATCCGTCCCCAACCCGGACGGCACCCACACGATCACCCCGCGCCGGCTGGTGGTGGTGGTGCTCGGGTCCGGGAACCGGTTTGCCGAAGGGGGGGAACTCCTGCAACGCGGATGGCGACTTTACGATGAATGGGCGGCCCGCGGGCGCCCGACCGGGAAGAATAAGAATTAAAGATGAAGCGAATTGGTATTCTGACCAGCGGCGGCGATTGTCCGGGACTCAACGCGGTGATCCGCGGGGTCGTCCGGGCCTCGGCTCCCCACAAGTGGGAGGTGATCGGGTTTAATGACGGGTTTGAGGGTCTGCTCGACCCGAAGGCTCATTGCGTGCTGGATCGAAGAACCACGGCGGGCATCATGACCCAGGGCGGGACCATCCTCGGGACGACGAACCGGGGGCATTTCGTGGCGAAAGTGGGCAAGGGCCAGCGCAGCCGGATTTCCAAATCGGTGATCCGCCAGACCGAGGCCACCCTCTCGCAACTCGGGGTGGAGGCGTTGATCTGCGTCGGCGGGGACGGCTCGCTGAGCACGGCGCTGCAACTGCACGAGGCGGGCATCCCCGTCATCGGCGTTCCCAAGACGATCGACAACGATCTGGAGGCGACCGCGATGACCTTCGGCTTTGACTCCGCCGTGGCGTGCGTGGCCGACGCGCTGGACCGTCTTCACACCACCGCCGACAGCCACAAGCGGGTGATGGTGACCGAGGTGATGGGGCGGCACGCCGGCTGGATCGCCCTCTACGGCGGGCTGGCGGGCGGCGGAGACATCATCCTGATCCCCGAGATTCCCTTTTCCTTTGATCGCGTGGCGGACGCCGTCATGCAACGGCATCAGGACGATTACCTGAGCACCCTCATCGTCGTGGCGGAGGGAGCGAAACCGCGGGAGGGCAAACAACTCATGCAAGTGACCGGCTCGGGCGAATACAAGCTCGGCGGCATGGGCGAACTGGTCGCCCGCGAAGTGGCGCGGCGCACCGGCAAGGAGACGCGCACCTGCGTGCTCGGGCACCTCCAGCGCGGGGGAGCGCCGACCCCGCTCGACCGCATCCTGGGCACCTGTTTCGGCGTGAAGGCGGTGGAACTGGTCAAGCGGCGGAAATTCGGTTACATGGTGAGCTACCAGAACGACGAAGTGAGCGAACGCTCCATCGCGGAAGCGGTGCACCGTCTGCGGCTGGTTCCGCAGAATCACCCGATGGTGAAATCCGCCCGGGCGGTGGGGGTTGCCTTTGGGGATTAGCCGGCCCGCATGATTCATGAACAGGCAGGGAACAGGCAGAGAACGTATCCATGGAACGCATCCATTTCAAACCGATTGAAGCGTCGGCAAACCAACCCGATTTTCTTTTATGGATCCTTTGATTGATTTACTCAAAACCAACGCCCGGCTGCCGGTGGAAGACCTCGCCAAGGCGCTGGATCTCCCGGAGGCGGAAGTCCGAGCCCGGATGGAGGCGATGGAGGCGGACGGGACGCTCGTCGGCTATCAGGCCATTTTCAATCCGGAAAAGACCGGGGCGGCGGATAACGAAGTGGAAGCGGTGATCGAAGTATCCATCACGCCGGAGCGGGGTGGCGGGTTTGACCGGCTTGCGAGCCGGATCTCCCGCTTCAAGGAGGTGCAGAGCTGCTACCTCATGAGCGGGGGTTACGACCTGCTGGTCATCGTCAAGGGACCGAACCTCCAGAGCGTGGCGCGGTTTATTTCCGAGAAGCTGAGCACCATCAAGGGGGTTCTCTCCACCGCCACGCGGTTCCGGCTCAAAACGTATAAAGAGAGGGGCCTGCTGCTGGTCCGGGAGCCGGTGTCCCAGCGGCTGCCCGTTTCCCCCTGAGGTCACGGCATGACGGTTCCTTTGCCTCGGCAGCGTCAGGACGCCCTGGTGGTCCGCTATTCCGCGATTCCGGATGCGCAGGAGCGCCTTTCGGCCATCATCAGCCGCAAACCGGTGTTGCCGCCCGTACCGGAGGAGGAGCGGGTGGATGGCAATCTGGTGGAAGGGTGCCAGTCGCGGGTCTGGATCACCGTGGAGTGGCGCGATGAGGAGCGGTGTCATTTCCGGGTGCTGGCGGAATCGGCGCTGGTTCGCGGGTTGGTGGCGCTGATCTGCGAAATCTACTCGGACGCCACGCCGGAGGAGATTCTGGCCGTGGAGCCGGACATTCTCGAGCGCCTCGGGATCGCCCGGAACCTTTCGCCCACGCGGCTCAACGGCGTCCAGGCGGTTCACCGGCATCTGGTGGCGCTGGCGCGCCGCTGCCGGTACGAATCCCCCTTGTGAAGCCGCTGAAGCCGCTCCTGTTCGACGCGCACAACCACCTCCAGCACCCGGCGCTGGAGTCGTCCATCGCCTTCCTGGAAGCGCCGGAGAGCGGCGTGGGAGCATGGGTTGTCAACGGCACCCGGGAGGCGGACTGGGAGTCCGTGGCGGCTCTGGCGCGGCGGTTTCCGCGGGTGATCCCCTCCTGGGGCATTCATCCATGGGACGCGGACACGGCGTCTTCGGAGTGGGAAAGCAACCTTCGGGCGCGGCTGGCGAGCGTGGGCGACCGGTGCGGGGTGGGAGAGATCGGGCTGGACCGGTGGAAGACCCGGGAGAACTTCGGCCTCCAGAAACACCTTTTCCGGCGGCAACTCGCCATTGGGGCAGAGCGCAACCTGCCGGTGACGATCCATTGCCTGCGAGCGTGGGGAGCGTTGCTGGAAATTCTGGAGGAAGAGCCGCGGCCGGACCGGGGTTTCCTTCTCCATTCCTACGGGGGACCGCCCGATTGGGTCGGAAAGCTGGTCGGGATGGGGGCCTATTTTTCGTTTTCGGGGTATTTTCTGGCTCCGGGGAAAGAAAGCCGGGCGGAAACGTTTCGCCTCGTCCCTCCGGAACGGTTGCTGATCGAGACCGACGCGCCATCCATGCCGCCGCCACCCGCCTGGACCCGTTTTCCGCTGCCCCCCGGCCCGGAGGGCGAGCGCCTGAATCATCCCGGGAACCTCGCGGCGATTTACGAAGGAGCCGCCGACCGGCTCGGAGTGCCACTGGAGGCACTGACCGCACAGGTGGCAAGGAATTTTGATACCTTCTTCCGAGGGTAAGGCGGCTGGTTGCAACGGAGACCCGTCAGCATCACGAACGCCCCCCTTCGCACCCGGAGAATTCACTGTCGGGGCCGGTTCAAAATTTGACAGAGACGGAGCAAAACTGGACAGAGACGGTTCAAAACTGGAATTTTTAGATGGAGTTGCATTTTCTGATTGATCCCCGCACCCATTCAGCCTCGGAGGAGG
>Ga0206106_100143_pt1 | contig 118813 bp, 76 predicted proteins | sample 1B1ome_FD_148677 | JGI IMG/M metagenome (GOLD analysis project Ga0206106, IMG submission 148677) | Enriched microbial communities from leaf-cutter ant dump, University of Wisconsin, Madison, United States - 1B110A | ecosystem: Environmental > Terrestrial > Nest > Insects nest > Nest dump...
CTCCAGCGCGGCAACGAGTTCGCGCTCCTTTTCGTGAAAATGCGAGAAGCTCAGTTCCTCGATCTGCGCCACGGTGAAGCGCGCCCCGTTGTGGGTGTATTCCTTGCAGTCCGCGTTGATCGCCTGCTGCGGCGTCATCGTCAGCAGCGGGGAACCGACCGAGAAAATCGCTCCGGCGAGTTCGCTCGGATCGCACCCGGCGATTTTCGCCAGTTCGGCGAGGATTTCCGCGTCCGCCGCGGTGGCGGTGGGAGAGGTCAGGTTCAGCGTGTCGGAGATCAGCCCCGCCATGAGAAGCCCGGCGATCGGCGGCGGGATCGGCACGCCCGCCTGCCGGTAGCACATCGCCACGATGGTGGAGGTGGAGCCGACCGGGTTGTTCCAGAACAGGATCGGGCTGTCGCTCAGGAAACCGCCCAGCCGGTGATGGTCGAGCACCTCAATGATCGGCACCTTTTCCGCTCCGGCCACCGCCTGCGAGAGTTCGTTGTGATCAACCAGAATCAGTTGCCGGGGGATCGGCTTGAGAAAATCGCTCTTGGAGAGGATTCCCACCAGCCGCCCCCCTTCGAGCACGGGAAAAATGAACTGGCCGCTGGCGGCGGTCGCCTCCCGGGCGGTTTCGATCAGCGTATCCGGGGAGAGATTGATGTAGTCGCTCTCCAGCTTGCGCTCCACGTTGATCGCCCCGCGCGACATGATCACCGTCGTGGCGGTATCCACCGGGGAACTGATGAGGGCCACGCCGTTGCGCGCCGCCATGGCGTGAAGTTCACCGGAAATCTCCAGCCCGCCGGTCACCACCACCGCCCGCACGCGCGATTCAATGGCGGTGAGCAGGATTTCCGTGCGATCTCCCACGATCAGGATCACCTGCGAGGGATCGTAGCGCTTGAGCCGTTCGCGGAACCGCTCGTGCCCCATCGCGCCGACCATCAGGAGATACTCGCAGACTTCCCGCGAGGCTTCCCCGACGAGCACCGTGCCGCCGAAGGTTCCGACGATCTCCCCGAGCGAAGCGGTCACATGCCGTGCGGAGCCGGAAATCTCCTGCGGGGGGAAAAGCTGGCGCAACACCTTGAAGAGCGAAAGAAGCCCGAGGCACTGCCCTTTTTCATCCACCACGGGCAACCCGCGCAGCCGGTGGTGTTCGATGAGCTGCACCGCTTCGTAAACGGATGATTCCGGGCGGATGGAGATCACCTCGCGCTCCATCACGTCGCGCACGCGGGGGGAGAGATCGCTGATGAACGCGGGGGCTTCCACGCCGAATTTCGCCAGCGCGAAGTCGATCCGCTCATTCGTGCCGCCCGCCCGGGCCGCAATCACGTCGGGCACCCCCTGAAGCCGTTTGAGTTCCGCGTAGCCGATGGCCGAACAGATCGAATCCATGTCGGGATTGCGATGGCCGATAACAATGGTTTGCATGGTTTGGAAAAAGGAAGGATGCCCCGGCGGGCGATCTTACCAGCCTGTTGAAAAACCGGCAATGGTTGCATTTGGAGCAGATTTTGGATTTGGGCAAGGCGTCGAGCGCAGCGCCTGTATTCGATGAATACAGGCCAAGCGAGCAACGTAGCCCAAGGCCGAAAAGATGCCCAAAGGCGACCGTCGGGGTTTTTCAACAGGCTGTTACGGGACCAGATCGCTGATGGAAGCCTCCGCGCGTCCGAAATCGTGCCGGAAGACCACGCGGTCGCCCTTGCGTTCGAGGATCGTGACCGGGCGCCCCGGCTGGAGGACCACGATCCCCTCCCGCACCCGCACCCCGACCGGCTTGCGGAGGATGAACTCCTTGCCGACGCGGAGTTCGCCGCTGCCGCTCCCCTTCCCCTCGCGCGTCTTTCCGGCGGGCGCCTCCACTTCCTTCCCTCCGGAAGCGCGGCGGGTGAGACGCTTGACGTTTTTGCCGATATTGGAAAAGGAAAACCCGCCGCCGGAGACCGGGGCGATGATGCGGCTCGGGCCGGAATCGCCTCCTGTCGCCGCTACCGTCTCTGTTTCCCCGGTGCTCTCCGGGCCGCTCTCCGCCGCCGTCTCCCCGGCGGGCGGCATCCCGAGATAAAAGACCGCCGCGCCAATCAGGACCGCCGCCGCCACCGCGCCCGTCATCCACCCACGCCAACGGGGACGGGGGCGGGCCGATGGCGACGCCTTCCCCTCCTTGTCCGCGGCCACCTTTGCGATCAGCCAGCGGGCCTGTTCGATGCCGAGGAGATCGAGGAATTCGTGATCCTGGTATCCCGCGTTCCAGAGGAGGATCAACTGTTCCTGCGAAGCGTCCGGCTCGACCGCATTGCGCGGGGGCGGTTTCGGGAGATGAGCGAGGGAGGGGTTCATGCCGTTCCGTGGGCGACCTCCGCCCATTCATGGAGGAGCATCCCGTATTCCACGAGATCCTGCGGCCCCATGCCGGGGCGGAAACAATGTTCGCGCCGGTATCCCTCCTTTGGAAAGCCGATCTTCTCGAGCACCCGCCCGGCGGCCGGGTTGGAGGCGAGGTGCTCCGCGTGCACCCGACCGATCCGGAAATAGCCGAAGCTGTAGCCGATGAGACAGCGGAGCGCCTCCGTGGCATGGCCCCGGCCCTGCCATGCCGGGAAAATTTCAAAGAGGAGCGCCGCGTTGCGGTTGGGAAAATCGCAGAGCAGGCCGACGTGACCGCACAGCGCGCCCCCCTCCTCCACGGCAAAGGCGACTCCCCGGTGGGCGTCGTAGAGCGCCCGCCGGGCGGCGATGTAAGCCTCCGCCTCCGCGTCGGTCGGCAGCGATTGCGTGTCGGTTCCCGAGATCATCACCTCCCCGGCGGCCCGGAGCGCGCCGACATCTCCCGCGCCGAAGGGGCGCAGGATGAGGCGGGCCGTCGGGATCGTCGGCTGGGAGGCAGCATCAGACATGGGATTGCCTCCGTTTTAAACCCCGCAAACCGATCAATCAAGCCCGGGGGTGCGGGCAATTTCCCGTTTTCAGTTGAAATGAAAAAAAGGATGCCGTTATTTTTTCCCTTCACACAAAACTATGGGACGCCAATGGTTACATGCCAAACGTGCCGTTGCCTCGCTTAAAAAGGCGAAGGCCAACAGCAAACTCGTCAAGGAGATCATGGTCGCCGCCAAGCTCGGCGGGGCCGATCCGGATAACAACGCACGCCTCTCCGCCGCGGTGGAGAAAGCGCGCAAGGAGAGTGTTTCGCGTGATGTCATCGAACGGGCGATCAAGAAAGGGGCGGGAGTCGGCGGCGAAAAGCTGGTGTTGGAACATGTGACCTACGAAGGATACGCCCCGCACAAGGTGCCGGTGATCGTGGAAGTCCTCACCGACAACAACAACCGGACGGCTCCGGAGATCCGCCTGCTCTTCAAGAGGGGCCAGCTCGGAGCGCCGGGGAGCAACAAGTTTCTCTTCGAGCACGTCGGGCTGGTGGAGGCACACCGCCCGGACGCCGTGGACGCGGAGGAAGCCGCGATCGAAGCCGGGGCGAACGAAGTCGAGCCGCTCACCCATGAGCAGAACGACGACATCCCCCCGGAGGCGACGGGCGCGCGGTTCATCACCGAGCGGACGGCGGTGCATGCCGTCTCCCAGTGGCTCAACGCCAACGGATGGACGGTGGTGACGAGCGAACTCGGCTACGTGGCCAAGAACTACCCGGAACTGAGCGAGGCCCAACTGGAGGACGCGGGCGAGTTCCTTCACAACCTCGACGATCACGACGACGTTCACCGCGTCTGGGCCGCGCTGCGGTAGAACCTTGCTTTCGGGCATTCTTCTGCCATAACCGGAAAGCTTACCCCATTCTACCATGCCAGCCGTTGACAAACCCCTTCACGAACTCAAGAACTACCACGGCATCAGCCCGCGCCCTGCGGACTTCGACGCTTACTGGGATGAATCCCTGCGGGAACTCGACTCGCTCGACCCGCAGGTGACCCTGACCCCGAACCCGACGCTCCCGCTCCGGAACGCCGAGGCGTTTGACCTCACCTTCACCGGGGTGGGCGGAGCCCGGGTCTACGCCAAGTACCTCCGGCCCCGGAACCCCAAGGGTCCGCTTCCGGCCCTGCTCAATTTCCACGGATATTCCGGGAATTCGGGCGGCTGGTTCGACAAGCTCGGGTACGTGAGCGAAGGCTTCGCGATTGCGGCCCTCGACGTCCGGGGACAGGGAGGCCGAAGCGAGGAGAATCTTCAGGTAAAGGGAACCACGCTGCGCGGGCATATCGTCCGCGGGCTGGAAGACCCCGACCCGAAGAATCTCCTTTTCCGGAAGATTTTTCTGGATACCGCCCTGCTGGCCCGCATCGTGATGGGGTTTGAGGAAGTGGACGCCGCCCGGGTCGGCGCGTTCGGCGGCTCCCAGGGCGGGGCGCTCACGGTCGCCTGCGCGGCGCTCGAACCGCGCATCGCCATGTGTTCGCCGATCTTTCCCTTCCTGGCGGATTACCGCCGGGTCTGGGAGATGGATCTCTTCAAGGACGCCTACGAGGAACTCCGCTACTTCTTCCGCACCTTCGACCCGCTCCACGAGCGCGAGGAGGAGATCTTCAACCGGCTCGGCTACATCGACATCCAGTTCCTGGCGCGGCGGATCAAGGCGCAAACCCGCTTTACCGTCGGCCTCATGGATACGATCTGCCCGCCGTCCACCCAGTTCGCCGTCTTCAACAAGATCACCGCGCCCAAGGAGCTGGTGATCTACCCGGATTTCGGCCACGAAGGGCTGCCGCACTGTGTGGACAACGATTTCCGCTTCTTCTCGAAGCTGCTCTGAAAAAAGGCGGCGCGCGGGATCAATAGCTCAGGGACACCCCGGTGTTGGCCCAAAGCTCCGTTCCCTGGCGGATGGAGCGGAGGGCCTCCAGCGGGTGGCTGTAGTGCACGCCCGCGTAGAGGGAGAGATGGCGGTGGAGCTTCCAGCGCAGGTGCCCGCCGGTCTGGAAATGATTCCAGCCGTAGGTGTTCCGGGTGTTGTAGCCGAGGTTCACCCCGAGGAGCGCGTACGGCTCGGCGACGAGGTGGTTGCCCACGATCGGCACCTCGCCATCCAATCGCGCCTCAAGGTAGACGCCGGGCGTATTGTTGAGATCCCAGAGGGCTGAGATGCTCGGCACCACGTACGGGATGCGGCGCGTGCCGACGGCGATGAAAAGCTCGTGCCCGTGCTTTTTGTGCAGGTGCGCGGCGGTGTCCTCCTCATCCTCCTCCGCGGCTTCTTCGTGGGAATCCGCGTGTTCCGCGTCGTGGGAATCCCCGGAATGCGAGGCGCTCCGGTGCGTATGCCCGTGCCCGGATTCCACCATCCCCGGCTGGTAACGGAAACGGTAGCCGGGCATCAGAAAGAGCGGCCCGGCGTCCGCCTCCCACGCAAGGCTCAGTTCGTATTTCCGGAAGTCGTTGCCAATCCCGAACCCGCTCCAGAAGCTCACATGCAGGCGCTCCACCCGCAGGGTCAGTTCATTCTGCCAGGCTCCGTTTCCGCCCGTCTCGTCCACGCCGTAGTGGATATGGCGGCTCTCGGGGCCGCTCTCCAGCGTCAGGCTCCAGTGGCGGTGGGTCTCCTCTTCCGCGGAACCGGGTTCTGAAGGGAGGCTGTGCCGATGCGCCGGGCCGTGGGCATGCAGGGGGGCTCCGGACGCCAGCAGAAGGCCCAGGAGGGCGATGGAAAAGCGGTTCATGGTCAGGATCGAAAAAGGGACGAATCGTGACCGGAAGCCGGGCGATCTGTCAATCCCCGGCGCTTGCCGTTTTCGTCCCGCACTCCCCCCCAAGGGTGGCGTCAACGGATCGGCTGACCGAAGCCGATATCGTGCCCGTCGGGGTCCTGCGTGCCGAATTCCCGGCAACCGTACGGTTGATCACACAGCCCGTAATCAATCGTCGCCCCCCGTTCGACAAACTCCGCGTGCAGCGCCTCCACGTCCGACACCCAGAAATAGATGTTCCAGAGATTGTGGGCCACTTTCCAGTGTGGAACGACGTGGGCCGGGTCTTCCGCCTGCCGGAGCATGACGAACATTTCATCCCTTTTGAGAATAACGAAGGAAGGCGGCTCGCCCCAGAAACGCTCATAGTGAAAGCCCATGGCGTCCCGGTAATGGTTGGCGGCGGCCACCACGTCCCTGACGAGGAGGACCGGGGCGGATGCGGTGAGTCTGGCGCGGGCGGGAGAAGGCATGGGCCGCACAATAGCTCCCGGACCCCGGCCCGAACAAGCCTCAAAAGCACGGGGTTCCCCGGGCTCAGGGTTGCGGCACGAGCCGATGCCGGGCGGGGAACTGGAGGTCAAACGGTTCATCCTCCGCGGGCGCATGGTAAGTGCCGATGATGCTGTAGCGATCCTTCCCGGCCCGGTTTTCGCAGGAGGCATGGGCCAGCATGTCGGAGAAGAAAATGGCGCTTCCGCGGCGGATCTCGCAGATTACTTCCTCCTCCGGCTTCCAGGGGCGCTTGCGGATCACGTTGACAAATTCTCCCCGGAGCGCGGGATCGTTCCCGGCATCGGGATCGCCCCAGAGATGACGGTGGCTGCCGGGGACGACGATCAGCGTTCCGTTCTCCGCCATGGAATCATCGAGCGGAATCCAGACGGAGATTTTGGGCCGGGTGTTGCGCCAGTAAAAGGCGTCGATATGCCAGGGCGTGGGCGTCTGTTTTTGGGCCGATTTGAAAACGATTTTATCGCTCATGAACATCACCCCTTCCGGCATGAGGTGGCGAAGCAGGTTGACGATCCTCGGGTCTCCCGCCAACTGGTAAAAGCGCGGGCTGGCCGCCGCCGCACCAACGAAAACGGAAGCGCCGGGCCGGCAGTGGCCCTGAAGGACACGGAGCGATTCCTCCTTGAGTTCATCGCACTCCCGCGGGGAAAGGAGGTCCGGGGCGATCCAGTAGCCGTCCCGCTCGTAGGCGGCGGCGATGGATTCGGGGGTGGCGTCGGCGGGGTTGGCAGGTGAGTTGATCATGGGGCCGAGCGTACCGGCGGCGGGCCGGGGCGTCGTTAGCCCCGATGGAAAAAAATGTCGCCGCAATCGTCATCCGGGTTTCTTCCCCCATGCGAATCCCAAAGGAAAGGAGCCGATGCCGAAGAAAAAGGCGACCGAACGGAACAGCCATGAGTAAACCGGCCAGAGAGCGGATCGTCGCCGCGTTGCTGGGGCGGCATGGGCAGACTTTCTCCGCGGAGATGGGGATCGGGCTGGAACGCAATACGCCCACGGTATTGTTCCGCTGGCTGTGCGCCGCGCTGCTCTTCAGCGCACGGATCGACCACCGGATCGCCATGAAGGCGGCGCAGGCGTTGACAAAGAACGGCTGGACAAGCGCGAAGAAAATGGCCGCCGCGACATGGGAGGAACGGACGCGCACGCTCAACCATTCCGGATACGCGCGTTATGATGAGAAAACTTCGCGCATGCTGGCGGATACCTCCCAATTGCTGCTGGAACGCTACGGCGGCGATCTCCGCAAGCTTCGGGAGAAGGCAAGGCGGGACCCGGCGTGCGAAAAAAAGCTCCTCATGGAGTGCAAGGGGATCGGCAGTACAGGCGCGGATATTTTTCTGCGCGAAGTGCAGGTGGCATGGGGCGAACTCCGGCCCTTTGCCGATGCCGCCGCCCTGAAATCCGCCGGAGAACTCGGCCTGCCAAAAACCGCGGAGGAACTGGCCAGGCAGGTAGCGGAAAATGATTTCCCGCGCCTGCTGGCGGCGCTGGTACGCTGTCGGCTGGAAAAAGATCGGGAGAAGGTGCTGGCTGCTGCCGGCCCGCACAGCCGGCATCACTCATGAAGCCCGCAACAAGCGGGCTGGACAAAGAAGCGGCCAGTGGAGATCGTGAAAGGGTGAACTCCCCCGCCCCGGTCGGCCCTTCCCCGCTGGAAGCTGTTCTGCTCGTGGAACGGATGGGGCCGCGCGAAGCCGGCTTCGCCTTCACGGCCTCTTCGCTGCCGGGGCACCTCATCCATTTCATCCTCTCGGGACACGTCCGCCAGGAATGCAACGGGAGGAGCTACGATCTGCGCCCCGGGCAGGTCATCTGGTATCACGAAGACGAATGGGTGACCGGCACCGTGGAGGAAGGGCCGTGGCTCTTTTATTCCGTCAACTTCATCACCCCCGCCCTGCCGCCCCCGGGGTTTGAGGCGCGGCAGATCATCCCGCACGATCCGCCGGCGCTCTCCGCCCTGTTCGCCCGCCTGCTCTCCGCATGGAAGGGAGCCGCCTGCGCGAGCCGGGAATACCGGGTGCAGGCCGCCTTGCTGGAAATCCTCGCGACCCTTTCCGGCGCGCGCCCCGCCGCGACCGTGAAACCGGGCTCGCAACTCTGGTGGGAAATCGAGACCCGCGCCCGCACCTGCCTGCACGAGCCGCTCACCCTCGCCGAACTGGCCCGTTGGAGCCGCCGCAGCCCCGCCACCCTCACCCGGGCCGCCTGCGAAGCCGTCGGGATGCCGCCGCTCCAGCGCCTGCGGGCCATCCGGATGAGCCTCGCGCGCGGCCTCGTCCGGTCCTCGCGAATGACGATGAACGAGATCGCCGGGCGGATCGGCTACCAGCGCGTTCACGAGTTTTCCCGGGCCTACCGGCGGCATTTCGGCCTGAGCCCCACGGCCGAGCGCAAGGCGGCGGCTCCGGCGGGAGAGCCAACCGCCTGAGGGCAACTCAGGACAAGCTGTCGTGCAGAATCTCCACCGGGTGATACGCCCGCCGCTGCGTTCCGTCCTTGATCTGGTGGCGGCAGCTCGTGCCGGGCGCGGCGATGAGCACCTCCTGCGGCGTCTCCCGGATGGCGGGGAAGAGCACCAGCTCGCCCACCTGTTGGGAAAGCTCAAAGTGCTCCGCCTCGTATCCGAACGACCCCGCCATGCCACAACAGCCCGAAGGAATCACCTCCACGCGATGCCCGCGCGGCAGTTCCAGCATGCGGACCGTGGGGGCAAGGGAGGAAAGCGCTTTCTGGTGGCAATGCCCATGCAGGCGGATGGTGCGCCCGGCGGAGCGGAAGGCGTCCGGAGTGATCCGCCCGGCGTCGATCTCGCGGGCGATGAACTCCTCGATGAGCAGGCAGTGCCGGGCGAGCTCCCGCGCCGCCCCCTGCAACGCGGCGGGAACGATGGCCGGATATTCATCGCGGAAGGAGAGAATGGCGGAAGGCTCCAGACCGATGAGCGGGGTGCGCTCCCCGATGACCGGGGCGAGCTGCCCGACATTATCCACGGCGATCTCCCGCGCTTCGCGGATCAACCCCTTGGAGAAATGGGCGCGCCCGCTCTCGCCGTGGGACGGGATGATCACCTCATACCCGAGCCGGTTGAGCAGTTCCACCGCCTTGATGCCGACGGGCGTGTCGTTGTAGTTGGTGAACTCATCGCAGAAGAGATAGACCCGGCCATTGCGGAACGGCGCGCCGGTGCGGTTGGCGTGCCGGGCGTGCCAGGCCGAAAGCGTCGTCGGGTGCAACCCGGGAAGGCTGCGCCCGGGGGCGAACCCGCTCAGTTTTTTGATGATCCCCGAGGTCACCGGGTTCCCCGCCATGAAGTTGTAAAGCGAAGGGGCCAGCGAGGCGAAGCGCATCAGGAGATTGAAATTCGCAATGAGCCGCGAACGGAGCGGCACGCCGTGAACGTCGTGATAGTGCTGCTGCCACTCGGCCTTGAGCCGGGCGACATCGACGTTCGAGGGGCACTCCGCCTTGCATCCCTTGCACGAGAGGCAGAGATCCATCACCTCCTTCACCTCCGGGCTGTCCCACGGGTTGTCCACCTCGCGCGGGTTCGTCAGGACATGGCGGAGCATGTTGGCGCGTCCGCGTGTGGAGTCCTTTTCGTTGCGCGTGGCCATGTAGCTCGGGCACATCGTCCCGCCGGAGAGCTGGAGCTTGCGGCATTCGCCCACGCCCGTGCACCGCTCGGTGGCGCCCACGATGCCTTCCGTGAAATCAAAGAGCGTCTCATAGTGCCGCTCCCGCTGTCCCGGCGTGTGCCGCAGCATCGTATCCATCGGCGGGGTATCAATGATCTTTCCCGGGTTGAAAAGATTCCCCGGGTCGAAAAGCGCCTTCACCCGCCGCATCATGGCGAAACACTCCGGGCCGACCATGAATTCGATGAACTCGCCACGCAGCCGCCCGTCGCCATGTTCGCCGGAGAGGGAGCCGCGATATTTTTTCACCAGCGCGGCCACATCCGTCGCGATCCCGCGGAACTTCCGCAGCCCCTCCTCCGTCTTGAGGTCGAAGAGGGGGCGCATGTGCAGTTCCCCCGCGCCGGCATGCGCGTAGTAGACGCTCTGCACCTGGTACTTGTCGCGCATCAGGGCGTCGAACTCCGCGATGTAATCGGGCAGATCCTCCACGGCCACCGCCGTATCCTCCACAATCTCGCGCGGCTTGGCGCTGCCGCGCACGTTATTGATGAGCCCCTGGCCCGCACGGCGCAGTTCCCACACCTTCTGCCCCTCCTCTCCCCAGAGGACCGGAAAGGCGTAGCCGAGCCCGGCGGCGCGCAGTTCCTCCTCCAGCACCCGCATCTCCGAGCGGATCCGCTCCGGATCGGCATGGCGAATCTCCACGACGAGCACCGCCGCCGGGTCGCCCCGGACAAAAAAGCGGTTTTTGGCCTGCTCCAGATTCTCCTTCGTGCAATCGAGGATGGAGCGGTCGATCAGTTCGCAGCCAAAGGGCCGGTGCCGCATGGCGATGAGGGTCGCCTTCAGCGAGTCCGCGATGGAATCGAAATGGGCGCACATCAGCCCGCCATCCGGCGGGATCGGCTCGCAGTTGAGCTCAAACTCCGTGCCGAGAAAAAGCGTCCCCTCGGACCCCGCGATGAGCTGGCAGAGGTTGAAGGGGTGCCCGGAGGCGGGATCGAACACCCGGTTGCGCATCAGGCAATCAAGCGCGTAGCCGGTATTGCGGCGGGTCACCGTCGCCTTCGGGAAATGGTCGGCGATGAGCCGCCGGTTGTCCGCATCCCCGAGCAGGTCGCGGACAAAGCGATAAACGCGGGTTTCCAGCGAGTCGGCCCCATGGCATTTCGCATGAAACGCCTCCTCCGTGAGCGGGCCGAACGTCACCTCCGAACCATCCGCGAGAAAGCCCCTGGCGGAGATCAGGTGATCGCGCGTCGAGCCGTAGACGATGGAATTCGCGCCGCAGGAGTTATTCCCGACCATGCCGCCGATCATCGCGCGGTTGGCCGTCGAGGTTTCCGGGGCGAAAAAGAGGCCGTGCGGCTTGAGAAAGCGGTTGAGTTCATTGCGGATGACGCCCGGCTGCACCCGAACGCGCCGCGCCGCGGGATCAAAGGAGAGGATGCGGTCCATCCGGCGACCCAGATCCACCACGATCCCCGAACCAACCACCTGACCGGCCAGCGAAGTCCCCGCCGTGCGCGGGATCAGGCCGACGCCGTGCCCATTGGCAAAGAGGATCAGTTCGCGCAGATCGGCGTCGCCCTCCGGCAACGCCACGGCGAGCGGCCACTCCTGATACTCGGAAGCATCCGTAGCGTACAAGGCCCGCATGACGGCATCGTAATGAAGATCGCCGGTAAGTCGCCCGGCAAGGCGGGCAAGGGCCTGAAACGTGCTGGAAGTGCTCATGAGCGGGGCGGGAATCATAGGAAAAACCGGTCCAATGAAAAGCACGGAAGCATGGCTTGCCCGCTCTGACGCCGAGGCAGGGAAGCGCCCTATTCATGCCGCAGGGCGTCGATCGGGTCCAGCCGCGCCGCCCGCCGGGCCGGGGCGAAGCCGAAGAGCACGCCGACGGCGGCTGAAAAGAGAAAGGCGATGACGTTGATCCGCAGGTCGAAGAGAAACGGCACCTCAATCACGCGCGAGAGCGTGGTGCAGAGCCCGAAGGCGAGCAGAATCCCCGTCAGCCCGCCGATGCACGAGAGCGTCACCGCCTCCACCAGAAATTGCAGGAGCACCTCCCGGGATCGCGCCCCGATGGCGAGCCGGATGCCGATCTCCCGCGTCCGTTCCGTGACGGAAACGAGCATGATGTTCATGATCCCGATCCCGCCCACGAGCAGGCTCACCCCGGCCACCGCCGCGAGCAGCGTGGTCATCATTTTGGTGGAACTGCTCATCGCCTCGGCAATCTGCCGGGTGTCGAACACGGAAAAATTGTCGTCCTGATTGGCCTGAAGATTCCGGCGCTGGCGCATGAGCGAGGTGATCTCCGCGATCAATCCATCGCTCTCCGTCCCGTCCATGGCGGAAACGGCGATCTGGTTGATCCCCCGGCTGGAGTTTCGCCCCAGAAGGCGGCGCTGCATGGTGGTGAGCGGGACGATGATCGTGTCATCCTGATCGCCCATCCCCTGTTGTCCCCTGGTGGCGAGCAGGCCGATCACCTCGCAGGAGGCCTTGCCGATCCGCAGCTTCATCCCGACCGGGTTTTCCTCGCCGAAAAGCTGGGTGCGCACGGTGTTGCCGATCACGCAGACGGCGCTCCCCTGCTGGAGATCGGTTTCGTTGAAAAATCGTCCTTCGGCCAGACGCCATTTGTTGATCGGGAAATACTCCGGCGTGGTGCCGACCACGGAGGTGTTCCGGGCGTTCTGGAGGTAGATCGTGCTGAAGGAGGAACTGCTCACCGGCGCGACGGCGGCGATCCCGGCGATCTGCTCCGCAATGGCGTTCGCATCCGCCTCGGTAAAGCTCGGCACCCCCGCCGACGAACTTCGCGGGCCGAAACCCGCTCCGGGCCGGACCATGATCAGGTTGCTCCCGAGGTTGGAAATCTGGTCCTTGATCGCCTGCGTGGTCCCCTGCCCGAGCGTCACCATGGTGATCACCGCCGCCACGCCGATGATGACGCCGAGCACGGTGAGAAAGGCGCGCGTCACGTTGCGCCGGATTTCCCGCAGGGCGATGAAGAAGGCGTTCCCGAGCATCTCAGGCCCTCCCCTCCCCGCCGGTCACCCGGTCGCTTTCGATCAACCCGTCCTTCACCCGGACTTCCCGCCGGGCGTAGGCGGCGACGTCGTCCTCGTGGGTCACGAGCAGGACGGTGATCCCCCGTGCCGTGTTGAGCCGGGTGAGCAGTTCCATCACCTCGCGGGTGGTGACGGTGTCGAGGTTGCCCGTCGGCTCGTCGGCGAAGAGGGTGCTCGGGTTCGTGACGATGGCGCGCGCGATGGCCACCCGCTGCTGCTGGCCGCCGGAGAGTTCCGCCGGGGTGTTGCGCAGTTTGTCCGGCAGGCCGACGGAGGCGAGCGCCGCCCGGGCCGCCGCCGCCCGTTCCCGCCGGGAAAGCCCCCGGTAGAGGAGCGGCAGTTCCACGTTCTCAAGCGCGCTCGTCCGCGCCAGCAGGTTGAACCCCTGGAAGATGAACCCGAGGGCATGCCGCCGGAGCAGCGAACGCTGGTCGGCGTCGAGCTTTTCCACGGCGATGCCCCGGTAGCGGTAGTGGCCGGAAGTCGGCGTATCCAGACAGCCGAGCAGGTTCATGAGGGTCGATTTTCCCGAGCCGCTCGGCCCCATCACCGCCACGAACTCCCCCTGCGCGATGGTCAGGTCCACCCCGCGCAATGCCGTAAAGGCGGCGCTCCCGCGCCCGTAGGTTTTCGTCAGCTTGTGAAGCTCGATCAGCGGGGCGGTGCTCATGGGGCGGTCGCGTTGGCCCGGAGGATCACCGGAAGCCCTTCCTCCAGCCCTTCGCCGGAGATCATCGTGCGCCGCCCGTCGCTCAGGCCGACCTGCACCGGCAGCGCCACCGGCTTGCCCCCCCGCAAAATCCAGATCCGCGAGAGTTCCCGCGGGGAGGCGCCCCCCTGCCGGGGACCGCCGCGCCCGCCTCCCGGGCGCCGCCGGGGGCGATGGGGGACGAGGCTCTGGACAAAGCGGCTGCCGGAGGCGGGAGCGGCCGCCGGGGCCGCCTCCTGTGGAGTCTCCGGGTTGAAGCGGAGCGCCGCAGTCGGGACGAGGAAGACGTTGCGCTCCTGCGCGACGGCGATCTCCACTGTCGCCGTCATGCCGGGGCGCAGGCTCAGATCGTTGTTGGAGACTTCCAGCTCCGTTTCGTAGGTAACGACGTTATCGACGATCGCCGAGCCGAAGGCGACTTTCGTCACCGTAGCCGTATAGGTGCGCCCCGGCCACGCATCGACGGTGAAGGTGGCGCCCTGCCCCTTGGCCACCCGGGCGATGTCCGCCTCCGCCACGGCGACCTTGAGCTTCATCTGCTCCAGCTTCTCGGCGATCACGAAAAGCTCCGGCGCGGTGAAGCTGGCGGCCACGGTCTGCCCCGGCTCCAGGCTGCGGGTGAGGACGATCCCGTCGATGGGCGATTTGATGACCGATTTGCCCAGGTCGCTCTCCTGAATGCGGATCTGCGCCTGCGCCTCTCCCACGGACGCCTTCGCGCTCTCCAGATCGGCACGGGCGCGATCCACGGCGGCGATCGCGGTTTCCATCTCGGCCTTGGAAGGGATTTTCCCGCCACTCAACTTCTGAAGCTGTTGCTGCCGCGCGAGCATCGCCTCGTGCTCGCGCAGGGTGGCCTCGGACTGAAGCACGGCGGCCCTGGTGGAGACGAGCCGAGCCCGCGCGCTCTCGATCTGCTGGTCGAGCTTGCTGGTGTCGAGCCGGGCGAGCGGCTGGTCCCGCGTCACCTGGTCGTTGGTTTCCACGTAAACCTCCTGCGTGGTGCCGGAGAGTTCGCTGCCGATGGTCACCTGATTGGTCGGCTCCAGATTCCCCGTGGCCACCACGGTGAGGCTCAGGTTTCCGCGCTCAAGCGCCTCGGTTGCATAGGTGGGGCCGCCGTTTTTTTCCTTCTCCCGCCGCGACCACCAGAACCACCCGCCCGCCGCCAGCGCGAGCAGGAGCAGAAGGGCCACCCAACGGCCCCATCGCCGCCGGCGGGGGGCGCTGATCGCCTCCAGAAGGGGGTCGGAAGCCGGATCGGAGGGGCGGGACGGGTTCATGAGCGGGAAAGCGGTTGCCAGCCGCCGCCCAGCGCCTTGTAGAGCTGGACATGGGCGGTGACCTGGTTGGCGCGGGTGGTGACAAGCTGTTCTTCCAGAGAGAGAAGGGTGCGCTGGGCTTCCAGAACGACGAGGAGATCGACCAGCCCGGCGGTGTACTGCTGGCTGGCGAGATCCTCCGCCTGCCGCGCCGCCGCGATGGCCCGCCGCAGGGTGACGATGCGGCTGGCGCTCTCCTGGATGGCGATGAGCGCGTTCTCCACTTCGACAAGGGCGGTGAGGATGCTCCGGTCGTAGGCGATGAGCGCCTGCTCCTCCGTTTCGCTGGCGATCCGGATATTCTGGCGGATGCGCCCGGCGTCAAAGATCGGCGCGGAAAGGCTTCCGAGAAGGCTGGCCGCCGTGCTTTCCGGCGAGGGGAGCCGCCCCGCCTTGAGCGCTTCCACGCCGATGGAGCCGCTCAGGTTCAGGCTCGGGAGCCGTTCGAGCGCGGCGGCCCGGCGGCGGGCCACGGCGGCGATGAACCCGGCCTCGGCGGCGCGGATGTCCGGGCGCTGGCGCAGGGTGTCCGCCGGGATGCCGATGGCGAGGCGGCCCGGGGTTTCCGGCAGATCGCGGGAACGCGCCAGCCGGGCGTCGAGCCTGCCCGGCGGTTCGCCGCAGAGCAGGGCGAGATCGTTGCCGCTCTGGCGGATCGTCTGGCGAAGGGTCGGCAGGGTGCCCCGGGCCTGTTCGAGCGTGCTGGTCGCCTGCTGGGCGTCGAGTTCGCTCCCCTCCCCCGCCTCGGCGCGCCAGCGGGTGAGTTGCACGGTCTCCTCCCGGGCCTTGAGGTTTTTCTCCACGATGGCCATCTGCTGCTGGGCGCTGCGCAGGGTGACGTAGGTCTGGGCCACTTCGGCGGCCAGGGAGACCTGCGTGGCGTAAAAGTTCTCCACGCTCTGGTCGTAGTCCGCCCCGGCGGCCCGGCGCCTCTGGTACTGCTTGCCAAAGAGATCAATCTCCCAGGAGGCGTCGAGCGCGGCGTTGTAACGCTCGCTCTCGCTCACCACGCCCTGATTTTTGGACCGGTCCGTGCGGCCGGAGACGCTTCCGCCGATTGAAGGGAAAAACGCCGCGGTTTCGAGGCTGCGCCGGGCCCGCGCTTCGGCGATGCGCGAGCGGGCGGTGCGGATGTCGAAATTGTTGACCAGCGCCCGGGTGATCAGTTCATCGAGCACCGGGTCCCCCATCCGCCGCCACCAGTGCGCCAGCGTCTCCGCGTCTGCCGGAGCGCCCCGGGCGGCTTTCCATGATTCGGGAACGGCAACATGGCTCCGGTCCCCGGGCGAGATCGTGCCGCAGGCGGGCAGGAACAGGGCGCTCAAAAGGAACGGCCAACAAAAGCGAAAGGAGGCGGCGCGCATCGGAACTTGCGATTGATCCATCAGAACTCAATGGCCGGGGGGGCCTCCAGTTCCACGGCGGAATCCGCCCCGCGATCGAGCGTGCGGACCGGCTGGGCCCGGAGGACCTGCGGTTTTCCGGGCTCGGAAGCCGCCGGTTTCGGCGTCGGCGTGGCTTCGGCGTGCAGGTCGTTGCGGCCACGGGTGCCAAACGGGTCATCCCCCAGAACCGTGGAAGCCTTGAGCGCCACGGGTACAAACTGCGTCGGGTCCACCACGGGCAGCGCGCGCGGCTGGCCGCTGGCCCCCGCAGCGTTCGGGCGCTGGTGCTGGGCCAGGAAGGCAAGCCCCGCGTTGCTGTGGACATGGCAGGCGTGCGTGGGAGCCTGCTCCTCGGTGCCCCAGGCGGTGAAGGTGGTCCGGTAGCGGATGGATTCGCCGTTCACGCCCGTGATGTTCTCGAAGCATTCGTCGGTGGCGAGCATCCCCGATTCCCGGCAGACCTCGTATTTGCGCAGCGTCTGCGGGCGGATGAACGGCTTGGCCGGGTAACGGGCAAAGGAGGCGTTCATGAAATCGACCCAGACGGGGAGGACGATCCGGTTGGAAAAGCCGCCGCGGTAGATCGGCTGCGGGGAATCAAACCCGGCCCAGACACCGCAGGTAATGGCGCTGGAGTAGCCGACGAACCAGACGTCGGTGAAATTATACGCCGTCCCCGTCTTGCCGCCGAGGGGGAGCCGCTTGAGGCCGTATTGGGAATACGCCTTGTCGGCGGTGCCGAATTCGAGCGAATCCGCCAGCGAAGAGTGGACCTCGTAGGCGGTGGAAGGCTTGATCACGCGGATCGGGTTGAGCCGGGGCCGCTCATAGATCACCATACCGTCCTTCTGCTCCACCCGTTCAATGATGTACGGCTTGGCGGGGCGTTCACCGCCGTTGGGGAACATCGTGAAGGCGAGGGTGAGGTCTTCGAGCGTGATCTCGCTGCTGCCCAGGAAGGTGGCGGGATACGGGCGCAGTTCGCCGTCGATCCGCGCCCGCTTGGCGAGGTCGATCACCGGGTCGAGCCCGACGGTCATCCCGAGGCGGACGGAAGCCGCGTTCTTGGATTTCACCAGCGCTTCGTGGGCGGAGATGTTTCCCTCATACTGGTTATCCGCCCGTTCCGGGCCCCATTCGCCGAGCACGCCGGTCGTGCCGCCGATCATCACCTGCCGGTTGTCGATTACGGTGTCCGAAAAGACGGACCCCGGGAAGACGCCGTTTTCATACGCGGCGGCGTAGACGATCGGCAGGAAGGCGGTTCCCGGCGGGCGGTGGGAGAAGAGGGCGCGGTTGTACTCGCTGTGGGAGTAGTCGCGCCCGCCGACCATCGCCAGCACGCCGCCGGTGACGTTATCCATGGCGACGAGCGATCCCTGCAGGTACTTGGGCGGGTGCAGCGGCTCGTCCTCGCCCCGGTTGCGCCGCTGGCGGTACATCTGCTGATACTGGGCAAAGGTTTCGTGCTCCTTGCCGTATTCCCCGCGCTGCTCCACCTCCGTGAGCCGCGCCTTGAGCGAGCGTTCGGCCACCTGCTGCAACTGGGAATCAATGCTGGTGTAAATCCGGTAGCCATCGCCGTAGACACTGTCGTCATCGCCGATCAGCGCGGCCACCTGCTGGCGGATGAACTCCACGGCGTACGATTCCGTGTAGACCGGGCGGCGGTTTTTCACCGCGAGGCGCTCGGAGATCGCGGCGTCGTACTGCGCCTGGTCAATCATCCCAAGCTCCAGCATCCGGCCCAGGACGAAATCGCGCGTGCCGATGGCGGCCTGCCGGTTTTTCCAGGGGGAGAGGTTGTTGGGGCTCTTGAGCATGCCGGTGAGCGTGGCGGCCTCGGAGAGGGTCAGATCCCGGGCCGATTTGCCGAAGTAACCGTGGGCCGCCGCCTCGATCCCGTAGAAACCGGAGCCGAAGTAGACCCGGTTGAAGTAAAACTCCAGAATCTGGTCCTTGGTGAACTGGCGCTCGATCCGCAGGGCGACAAAGGCTTCGAGGATCTTGCGGCGGAAGGTCCGGTCGCTGCTCGGGAGCACTTCGGGAAAGCTGTTGCGGGCAAGCTGCTGGGTGACGGTGGAGGCCCCCTGCCGGAAGCGCCCGCTCCCGAAGTCCTTGAGGAAGGCGCGCGCCACGCCGATGATGTCGAGCCCCGGGTGATCGAAGAACCGGTTATCCTCCGCCGCCACGAGCGCCTGCACGAGATGGCCGGGGATCTGGTCGAGGGCGATCACGTCGCGGTTCTGGATGTAGATGCGCCCGAGGATGTTGCCATCGCTTCCGTAAACGATACTGGCATTCTCCATCTCCCCCAGTTTGGAGAGATCGAGTTCCGCGGCGCGCGAACCGAAGACGACCTGTAGATAAATCATGCCGCCCACGGCCGTGAGAAGGCCGGCGACGGCAAGAACCGCAAGGGCGATGAACCACTTGCGGCGATAAAACGGCTTTTTCGGGAGAGAAGCATCCCACATATGCCTTCTATTAGAGCATCAGCTTCGCCCGAGCGCCATGAAAACGTGCGGGGACTCCCGGGGGGAGCTTTACGCGGGAGCGCCCCGGCGTTACGTTGCCCGGCGATGTCCGCCCCGGCTCTCCTCATCCGCAATGAAATCGCCCGCAACGGCCCGATCCCCTTCCGCCGTTTCATGGAGCTGGCGCTCTACGCCCCGGAAACCGGGTACTACGCCGGGGGGACGGCCCGGGTCGGTCGGCAGGGGGATTTCGTGACGAGCGTGAGCGTCGGCCCGCTTTTCGGTCGGTTGCTGGCGGCGGAGTTCGAAGCGATGTGGCGGCGGCTCGGGTGCCCGGAGCGGTTCACCGTGGTGGAACAGGGGGCCAACGGAGGGGAGTTTGCCCGGGATGTGCTCGGCGCGGCGTCGCCGGAGTGGCGGGCGGCGCTGGAATACCGGATCATCGAACCGTTTCCCGCCCTCGCAGCGCGGCAGCGGGAGACGCTCCGCCCGTGGGTGGAGGCGGGGCGGGTAAGCTGGAGCCGGTCGCCGGAAACGCTCCCGCCATTCTGTGGGGTTCATTTTTCCAACGAACTCGTGGACGCCCTGCCGGTGCACCGGGTCGTCCGGCGCGGCGACGAGTGGCGCGAAGAGTATGTCGGCCCCGGCCCGGGGGAGACATTCGTTCCGGAGGAAGGCCCGCTCTCCACCCCGGAGCTGGCGGAAGCGCTCGCGCGGCTTCCCTCCCGTGACTGGCCGGAAGGATACCGGACGGAGATTCCCCTCGCCGCGTCCCGATGGCTGCGGGAGATCGCCGCCCGGCTGGAGCGGGGCTACGTGCTGGTGGCGGATTACGGCTTCTCCCGGGCGGATTACTACCTGCCCGAACGCCGCGACGGCACCCTGAGCGCCTATTACCGGCAACGCCGGGAGGCCGATCCCCTCGCCCGGCCCGGCGAACAGGATCTCACCGCGCATGTCGAGTTCACGAGCCTCGCGGAAGCCGGGCTGGCGTGCGGGCTCGATCTCCTGGGCTTCGGGGATCAGCATCACTACCTCGTCGGCCTCGGGCGGCTTGCCTTTCCCGATGGCCCGCCGACCCCGGAGCGCCAGCGCGACCTGCGCGCGTTTGCCACGCTCATGCACCCCGCCTCCATGGGCCGGGGGTTCCGGTTTCTGGGCCTCGGGCGAGCGGCTCCGGCGGCGCTTCCCGGGTTTGCGATGACCCCATGCCCTTACCGGGGCCTCGGCCTGCCGCTTCCCGTTTGCGAAACCGCTCCGGAAATGGAAAAGTAGGCTTCATGTCCTCCCAATCCCCCACCCCGAAGACCGGCCGGGGGAGCGACTGGCAGCCCCGCAACCGCTTCGCGCGGCTTCATTACGAGCCCGATCCGGAGACACCGCCCGGGCGGGTCCGCACGGAATTCTTTGAAGACGACACGCGCACGATCATCTCGCGCAACCAGTCGCCGGATGTCGGCTTCGAGGTCAGCCTCAACCCGTACCGGGGGTGCGAACACGGCTGCGCCTATTGCTACGCGCGGCCCACGCACGAGTACCTCGGCTGGTCGGCGGGGCTCGATTTTGAATCGCGCATTCTGGTGAAAACCCGGGCTCCCGCCCTGTTGCGGGAGGCCCTCGCCTCGCCCCGCTGGAAACCCGAGGCGCTCACGCTCAGCGGCGTGACGGATTGCTACCAGCCGGTGGAACGCCGTCTGGAGATCACCCGGGGGTGCCTCGCCGTGCTGGCGGAGTTTCGCAACCCCGTGGCGATCATCACGAAAAACCATCTGGTGACCCGCGACATCGACCACCTCTCCGCCCTCGCCGCCCACGGGGCCGCGATGGTGAACCTCTCCATCACCACGCTCGACCCGGCCCTTGCCCGGATTCTGGAGCCGCGCGCCTCGCCTCCCTCCCGGCGGCTTGCCGCCATTGCGGAACTGACGGCGGCGGGGATTCCGGTGCGGGTGATGGTTTCCCCGCAGATCCCCGGGCTTAACGATCACGAGATGCCCGCCATTCTCGCCGAGGCGGCCCGGGCCGGGGCGGTGACGGCGGTTTACATCCCGGTGCGCCTGCCGGGCGCGGTGGCCCCGGTCTTTGAGGCGTGGCTGGAAACGCATTTCCCCGGGAAAAAGGAGAAAATCCTCGACCGCATCCGGAGCCTGCGCGGCGGGCGGCTCAACGATCCGGAGTTCGGTTCGCGCATGCGAGGGAGCGGCCCGTACGCGGAGACGCTCCGGGCGATGTTCCATATCGCGGCGCGGAAGGCGGGGCTGGCGAAATCCGCCCCGGAGCTTTCCACGGCGGCCTTTCGCGTGCCGGGCGGGCAGATGGAGTTATTCTGACCCTCATTGTGACTCTCATTCTGACTCCTCCAGCGGAAGCCGGAGTTGCACCCCGCGCCCCGGCGGCTCGAACCGAACGCCCACGCCCATCAGCCGCACCGGCTGGTCCCGGCGGCCAAACGCTTCGGCGAGAAGCTCCAGATAATCCGCCAGCCGGGGCCCGGCACCGGGGCGTTCCGCCGTGGTCTGGGTGAAATCGGCAAATTTTAGTTTCACGAAAAGCTTCTGCACCGGTGTGAGTGTGGCCCCTTCCTTGCGCCGGGCGGCCTCCAGTTCCGCGGTGAATTCGGCGACAAGAAGCGCCAGCTTCGCCTCGCAGGCGGCCAGCGTGGGGAGATCCTGCTGATACGTCTCCTCCGTGCTCAGCGATTTGCGTTCCCGGTTGGTTTCCACCGGGCGCGGGTCGATCCCCCGGGCCAGATCGTAAAGCTCCAGCCCCCATTTGCCGAAATGCCCGTGTAGTTCGATCCGCGAAAGCCGCCGGAGATCGCCACACGTCCGGATGCCGAGGGCGGCAAGGCGTTCCCCGGCCACGCGGCCCACCCCCCAGAGCCGCCGCACCGGGAGTTCCCGCATGAAGACGTCCACGGCCTCCGGGGCGATCTCGAACTGCCCGTTGGGCTTGCGCCAGTCGCTCGCGATCTTGGCCAACAGCTTGTTTTCCGCGATCCCGGCGGAGGCGGTCAGGCCGGTTTCCGCGAAAATCTCCCGGCGGATCGCCGCCGCGATCGCCGCTCCCGCCTCCGGGCGGTGGGAGACATCGAGGTACGCTTCATCGAGGGAAAGCGGCTGGATCACCTCCGTCCAGCGGGCGTAAATGGCGCGGATGCGGGCCGATTCCCGCCGGTAAAGATCGAAGCGGACGGGAAGGACGACCAGTTGCGGGCAGCGCTGGAGCGCCATGAACGTCGGCATGGCGCTGCGGACCCCGTACTTCCGCGCCTCGTAGTTGCAGGTGGTCAGGACGCCGCGCCGGTCGCTGGAGCCGCCGACCGCGAGCGGCTGCCCGGCCAGTTCGGGGCGTTCGCGCATCTCGATGGCCGCGTAGAAGCAGTCCATGTCGATATGGATGATCTTGGCCTGCATGAAGGTTAGTGATTCATGAGCACTCTACTGCAACCGCTACGAGCTTCATGAATAATGCAGTCCAGGAAGACTTTCGCGAGTCCGCGCATTGAAAATCGCCGGAAACCGATGGTTTCTTTAATGATTCCAAAGGAGGCGGGCCGTGCAGCCGGGGTTTCAACGGGGGAAATTGAAGGCGCCGGAGCGACCGTCCGCTTGAGGGGACGCCGTTTATTCCGGAATTGACCGTCCAAAACGGGGCCGCATACTCTTTACGGGAATACGCCGCCGATGCCGATCAACCCTTATATCTGGCAGCAACTGCTCGACACCGTTTACGAAATCCACTCCGCAGGCGATCATTCCAGCTTCAGCGAGTGCGTCGTCGCGGGTTTGAGCCGCCTCATTACGGCGGATGTCGTTGTCTTTCACGTCCTCGACCCGAAGACGCAGCGCATCCTCACGCACATGTCCCCCCCGGCGCCGTACACCGAAGAGGAAGTGGCGTACTATACCGCGCATCCCGGCGAGCATCCGGTCGGGGCTCATTACCTGCGCCATCCCGACACGCGTGCGCTCCGCATTTCCGACGTGATCGACAAGGAACAGTGGCTGGCGAGCAATTTCTACCGCAACTGCTTCCGGCGCCTCGGGCTCGTCCACAGTGTCGCGCTGCCCGTGAAGATTGACGAATCCATCGTCGTCGCGTTGTCCTTCAGCCGCCGCGCGCCCGATTTCACGCGGGAGGATTGCGAACTGCTCGATGCCTTCGGCCCGCATCTGCGCCAGGCGTGGCAGCGGCACGAGAACCCGTGGGCCGACCGCCGCGAGTTGGAGGGCTGCCGACGATTGCAGTGCCTCGGCCTCTCGCCGCGAGAGAGCGAGGTGCTCTTCTGGATGACCGAGGGGAAGCTCAACCGCGAAATCGCGACGCTGCTCGGCCTCAGCCTCGGCACGGTGCAGGATCACGTCGCCCACCTCCTCGCCAAGCTCGGGCAGGAGAACCGGCACGCCGCCACGGTCTTCGCCATCACCCGGCTCCACAGGCCGTAGGCATCCCCCCCATGTGTGGGGATACCCATGGGCCACGGCAGTCGTGTAAAGTCCACGGTCATGCTCCTGCAAAAGAAAAGTGACATCCCCTCCGTCCGCCGCCTGCTCCTGCCACTGGCTTGCGTGCTCGGCGCGGCGTTCCTCGCCGCATCTTCCGCGCGGGCCGCAGTGACCATCGGCTACGATCCGTTCATTGATGGAAGCGACGGTAACGTTTCCGATTTTATGCTGAAGGACTCGGCCGTTTACGTTCCCTTCATGTTCGACTTCGGCAGCTCCTACACCCTTGATTCGATTCAAGTACCGTTCGTGGGCAACTACGCGAATGCCGGCATTTCCCTCGGCATCACCCCAACGCTGGGAACCAACTTCTCCGACCCCGCGGATTTCACGCCCTTCTCCATCGCCGCCACCAGCCAGTTCCCAGGCGTCGCGACAACCTTCACGTTCCATCCCGATTCCCCCACGGTTTTTAACTCGGGCGTGACCTATTATCTGCGCATGGCCTATGTGGGAGCCGGGGAACTCCAATGGCTTTCACGTCTAAGCGACTCCGGCAATTCTCCCGCCGAAAGCAACCCGCCCTCAAGCGCCGGTCCCCCCCCCGGCGGTGGCCCCTCCCCCGGCGGCACCGATGTCACCCTCACCCCGCTGATGGCCCTCAACGCGGGTGGGTTCCTGACGTTCCGCCACGCCTACGACAACTCCTACACCGACGAGAAAGGACCGTACCAACTCTCCATCACCGCCCATGCCGTGCCGGAGCCGACGAGCTTCGCGATGATCGTCGGCGGCCTCACTCTGGGCGCGGCCCTTCTCTTCCGCCTGCGCCGCCGGAACTAAAGACGTGCGACATGGGATGGGTGCATGTGGAGCTGTTCGGCAACCGCCGGGGGACGTGAGATAAAAACGGAAAATCATCTTGGCGCGAGAGCGGCTGTACCCAAATCAAACGGCGCGAACGGCGTGGAGACCGTCCAGCGCCCCATTACGTGAATGGCATTGGCCTTGGGAGAGCCCCCCATGCGTGGGGATACCCATGGGCCACGGAAGTTGCGTAAAGTCCGTGCCCATGATTCTGCAAAAGAAAAGTGACACCCCGTTCGTCCGCCGTCGCCTGCTCCGGTCGCTGGCCTGCGTGCTCGGCGCGGTGTTTCTCATTGCATCCCCCGCCCGCGCCTCGACGACCATCGGCTACGATCCGTTCATTGATGGCAACATCGGTTTCGACCGTAGCCTTTCAAATGTAGCCATCTACGTTCCCTTCGTGTTCGACCTCGGCAGCCCCTACACCCTCGATTCGGTTCAGGTGCCGTTCATCGACGGCTACCCGGCCGACTTTTTCTTCGGCATCACCCCGACGCTGGGAACCGACCTCTCCCTCCCCACGGAGTTCACACCTCTCTCCGTCACCGCCACCAGCCCGTTGGCGGATTCCGCGGCGATGGTTTTTACATTCAGTCTCGATTCTCCCGCTGTTTTCACCTCGGGCGTGACCTACTATCTGCGCATGGCCTACGTGGGAGCCGAGGACCCCCAGTGGGTTTCCCGCGAAGCCCAGTACGGCGAGGGTTCCGCCTCCGGCGGCGATCCAAGTACAAGCGGCGGCACCTCCGGTGGCCCTCCCGGCGGCGTCACCCTTACCCCGTTGATGACCCTCACCGCAGGCCGCCTGACGTTCCGCCAGGTCACGGACGTCTACACGGACATGGAAGGGCTCTACCAGCTCTCCATCACCGCCCATGCCGTACCGGAGCCGACGAGCTTCGCGATGATCGTCGGCGGTTTCACCCTGGGCGCGGCCCTTCTCTTCCGCCTGCGCCGCCGGAACTAAAGACGTACGACATGGGACGATTCTCGCGCTGGCCGGTCGAGTGGCTCCATACCGTTGCCATCCTCGGCGTCGGGTTGTGGGTGCTCGTGGAACGTGAGCCGAAACTCATTCCGGTGCAGGTCCAGATCTACCGCAACCTCGCCAGCGCGTTCGTTACCGGGTGGATCTTGATTTTCCTGCTCTCCTACGGCGATCAACTCCTGCGCCTCCTCCCGGAAAACCGCCGGTGGCGTTGGGGGGCGTTGGGTGTCGTCACGCTTTTCGCGCTCGGGCTCTTCGTGAGCATCCGGAGTGTGAACGCGCTTCCGGTCGTCCGTCTTCTGGAATCGTTCGCCTTGTGCGCGGTCGTCGGAGCGGCGGTGCTCACCCTCTTCCTGCCGGTCTCCGGTTTGCTCGGCGTACGCGCCACAGGCAGGACGATCATGAACTCCGCGCGGCAATGGGGGCCGCTGATGGCGTACCTGCTCGTTTCCGGGGTCTGCCTGGCGGCGGTCACGCAGGGCACGCCCCTTTTGTGGGACCCCGTGCTGATGCGCATGGATGTCTCGCTGGGGTTCAGACCGGGCGAGGCGCTGTTTCATTGGGAGAGGGAACGGCCCTGGGTCGGGCATCTGGGCAGTTGGGGTTATCCGTTGCTCGGTTTCTTCATCGCGGCGGTGGCGGGGCGGATTGTTGGGGCTGGCGCGAGGGCGCAGGCGCGGCGTGCCGTCTTCGCCATCCTGCTCGTCGGCACCCTGGGCATCGCCTGCTACTCGCTCGTGCCGGCTATTGCGGCGTATTACGCGTATCCGGAACTTTTCCAGGCTCCGGGGCCTTTCCAGCGAGCGATGGCCGACATGATCCGCGAAACCGCCCTCACAGGGCCGCGGCAAATCCCGGCCGACTGGACCTACTCCCGCGATTGCATGCCCTCGCTGCACGCCTCCTTCTCCCTCGTCGCGCTGGCGGCAGCCTGGCACTGGCGGCGACGTTTCTTCTGGCTCTGCCTGCCGCTTGGCCTGGTGCAAATCATCACCGCCATGACGTACGGCAGGCACTACCTCGTCGATCTTTTCGCCGCCGTGCCGTTTGCGACGTTCTGCTGGTGGCTGGCCGACCTCGGCGTCCGCCATACCGGCCCCGAAGCCGAGCGCCTGCCTGCCTCGGCCCTGCCACGGCAGGCGTACTGGCGTGCCGCAGGTCTTTTCCTCGCCTCACTGGCTCTTGCGCTCGGGCTGTTTCTGGCGTGGGCACGCTTCGCCCCCCTCCCGCCCGCGCTGGCGTGGCCGCTGGCCGTGGTCGCCACCGCCCTGCCCGTCATCGTCTTCTCCTGGACAAAACAGGGAGGGGCGCGGGTGGGTCCGGAGTCCATGCCGAAAATGGCCGTTTTTCAGCCATTCCGGGGAGCCGTCATGTTAAAGGTCCGACAGGCTGCCGGAAATACTCAAAATCAAGCCAGGTCACCAGCGGCGAGAGGACCGGCTGGCCGTCATGATGCCAGGTGAGCGGCGGCTCCTGCATCCGGCCAATGGGGCAGATGCGCGAGACTCCCAGCCCGGCGAGCGCCCCGGCCTGCTCCGGCGTGGCCGGGTGGATGCCGATGGTCCCGAGATGCGGGCGGACTTTCCGGAGCGCCCCGGGGAGGTCGTCGGGAAGCGGTTTGACGTAAATCGTCCGGTTCAGGCACGACGGGGTGAAGGCCGGGGTGGGATCGAGCAACACGCTCCAGCGCATCCCTCCCTCGCTCTCCCAGAGGGCGGTCTGCGGGTCAATCGCCGCACGGAAGCGGAATTCCTCCCGCACCGCAGCGATCCCCCCCGCCTCCTCCACGCTCAGGGGCGCAGGCGGGTGCCGCGCCGCGAACGCCTCCATCTCCAGCGCCAGCCGCCGGGCGTATTCGCGGGCCTGCTCCCGCCGGACATAAAAGAGATGGGGCGAGAGACACCCCTGCTGGTCGAAAAGCGAGGCGTCCCGGGCCGCTCCGGCGACGGATTCAAACGCCGGATCGTCGAAAACCACGCCGAACCCGTACCGGTGCCCGTGCGGGATGAACCGCTGCCACGGCTCCACCCGTTCCCGGAAATGGGCGATCGTCGCATCGCCGCCGAAGACGATCACCACTTCCGCCTCCGCCAGCCACGCCTCCGGAAGTTCCCGCGCCGTCTCCACCCGCGCCGCCAGTTCCGGGGGAAGCGCCGCGCGGAATTGCTCCACCTCCGGCAGTCCGGTTCCCGGGAGTTTGCAACGGTTGCGCGCGCCGACCAGCAACCCGCGGATCAGGCTCTGGAGCGCCGCGTGCGGCGTGTTCCCGCTGACGATGTGCAGGATCGTCCCCGGCCCCACGGCCCGGACCATCGCCCCGCCGTAAGGGCGGAAAGACTCCAGCGCCGTTTCGCTCCCGAGTTCCAGCCGCACCAGCGCCAGGAGCCCTTCGGCGCTCACCGGCCCGAGCCACGGAAACGAACCGGCGGCATGGGCAAGGTGGCGGGCGATTTCGGAAGTCTGCATGCTTCCCATTGTAGCCCGGAGGGGCCGGAAAGCTCAATAACTCACGCCCTCTGCCATTCCCGCGCATGGCGGGCAAACGCGGTGTCGGCACGCCGGAGCGTCTCGTCGATATCGGCCTCCGTATGGGCGAGCCCGAGGAACCAGAGGCCGCGCTCGATCGCCCGCACCCCTTCCTCCAACAGCGTTCGCCGCAGATGGGCGAAGCGCGGGCCGTCGTGGCGGGCCACGTAGTCGCGATAATCGACGATGGCTCCTTCGGCGGCACCGGGCTTGAGGATGGCCGTGTGGAAAACGAGCCCCGGCCCCTGCGGGCGGAGCGGGATGCCGTAGCGATCCCCCAGCGTCCGCAGCCCTTCCATGAGCCGCTTGCCGAGCCGCAGAATCGTGGCCGGGTGTTCGTCTCCCCGCGCGATGAGTTCGTCCAGACACCACTTGCTGGAGGCCAGGCAGAGCGGATTGGCGTTGAGCGTCCCGGCGTGGATCGCCTCGCCGCTGATGATTTTCTCAAAGGCGAATTTCTTCCCCGCGAGCCCCGCGAAGGGAACGCCGCCGCCGATCGCCTTGCCGAAGATGGTCAGGTCCGGGGTGAAGCCGAGGTATTTCTGCGCACCCCCCGCGCCGAAGCGGAAGCCGGTGATGGTTTCATCCGCGATCATGAGCATTCCGTCCCGGTCGCAGAGTTCGCGGATCGTCCCGATGAGCCCCGGCACCGGTTCGATGCAGCCGGTATTGCAGAGAACCGGCTCGAAGATGATGGCGGCGATCTGCCCCCGGTACTGCTCCACCCGGCGGCGGAGATGCTCCGGATCGTTCCAGCGGGCGACGACGAAATGATCGAGCACTTCGGGGATCACCCCCTTGCTCGGGTGGAGATTGGCGGGGCACTCCGGGTTGCCCCACTGGTCGGGCGGGGTGCCGAAGCCGACGAGCCCTTCATCTCCCCAGCCGTGGTAGTGGCCTTCGAATTTCAGGATAAGCGGGCGGCCCGTATGGCAGCGGGCGAGGCGGAAGGCGGAGTTGACCACCTCCGTGGCCGAGTTGTTGAAACGGACGAGGTCCGCCCCCGGCACGAGTTCGCAAAGACGCTCGGCCACTTCGATCTCCAGAACCGACTGGGCGGCCCAGTGCGTCCCCTTCTGCGCCTGAGCGGCGAGGACGGCGGCCTGCCCTTCCGGAGCGTGCCCATAGAGGATGGCCCCCTGCCCGGCCTGGTAGTCGATGTATTCGTTGCCGTCCTCATCCCAGAGGCGGCTCCCCTTGCCATGGGTGAAATAGATCGGGACGGGGATTTCCAGTTTGCGGATGCCGCTGTTGACCCCCCCGGCGATCACGCGGTTGGCGCGATCAAAGAGTTCCTGCGATTTCGGAAATGCGTAAGCCATGGGGAAATTTCCTAAAATGAAATTTTTATTTCATCAAGAGAAATCCCCGGCAGTACCCGGGGTTTCCACCGGGGGACCGTTCCCGCGCCATTTGGCTCTCCCCGGAGAGGTTCCGTAGCGTTTCCGAAAGAGGCGGGAGAAGTAGCCCGCATCGGTAAAGCCGCACTGGAGCGCGGTTTCCTCCACCGAAAACCGCCCGGAGGCGAGGAGCACCCCGGCCTCCCGCAGACGCACGTCGTTGAGGAATTCGTTGAAACCGACGGAGCCTTCCTCCCGGAAGAGGCGGGTCAGGTGGCCGGGGGAAATCCCGAAGTGTTCGGCTACGCTCCGGCGGGAATGAGGCAAGGCGAACTGTTCCTCAAGATAGGCGCAGACCCGGAGATAGAGGCCGTGCCGCCGACCCGGAGCGGCCCCTTCCCGGGCATGGGCCATCAGCAACCCGAGTTCCAGAAGCAGTAGCGCCCCGGCCGCGAACCGCCCTTCCGGGCGCGACGCCAGTTTCCGGATCGTTTCGCCGAGCCGCCGCGACGCCCCCGGCGGAGGCGGGAGGGACCAGACGGCCCTCGGCGGCAGAAACGGCGACTCCTCGCGCAGGATCAGCCGGATGCGCCCCGGCTCCCAATGCACGCCAAGGGAGCGGAAATCCCGTTCCTCGCGGGGGGAAAGCCAGGCCCCGGGGGTAAACCAGAGCGCCTCGCCCGCGGTGATCCGGCGTTCTCCCCCGGCGGCGAGCCGGTAGTGCCGGGCCCCCTCCAGACAGAGCATCAACCGGGGCCACTGGATATGGGTGGCCGGCTGGCCCGGGGGCATCGGTCCATTTTCCAGAAGGAAGCCGATCCCCGGAACGGCCTTTTGCCGCCGCCACCAGGTTTCCAGCCAGAAGAACGGATCGGAGGAGGCCGGTTCCGGTGGGGAAAGGTGAGTTTTGTCCATGTTTTCGTCCAATATTCCGGTTCTCCTTCCGAAAGAAAGTCCGTTTTGATCCTTGAGCTATGGATGACAACCGATTTCCCTCCTCCGCCCTCGGCTCCGCCCGGCTCGAACCCTCCGCTCCCGTCATTGCCGCCGAAACCGGCACCTGGACGCTGGTCTATACCACCGGCTCCCTCGGGATCGACGAAGGGGGAACGATCAAGATCGCCCACCGTTTTGCCAGCGACTGGGAACCGCCGCAGTTCGATCAACCGACCGCTTCCGGCTACACGACCGTGCGCACCACCGGCCGGGCCGTCCTGAAAGCCCGCTATGAATCCAAGGGGTCCATCCGCCCCTACCGCAAGGCGCTGAGTATCGATGTCAGCGGTCATGCCCTCAAACCGGGCGACGAGGTGATTGTCACCTTCGGGGACCGGAGCCACGGTTCTCCGGGAATGCGTGCCCAGACCTTTCAGGAAAGCGCCCACGAATTCCGGGTCTGCGTGGACCCGACGAACTCCGCCCTCGCCCGCCCGCTGGCCTGTTCACCAACAGTGCCGGTCGTGCCGGGACCGGCGGTGAAGGGGGTCTGCCTCCTGCCGACACGGGCGGAACCGGGCCGGTGGATCGAAATTTTCCTGCGGGGCGAAGACGCCTGGGGCAACCCCGCCCCGGCTCCGCCGTTCTCGCTACGCTGGGAAGGCGATGGCGAAGCGGAACTGGAGGGAACCCGGCTGCGGCTTCACGGTGAGGGGACGGGCTGGGTGATCGCCGAAAGCGCCCTCGGCATCGCCCGCAGCAACCCGATCCGTGTTTGCCGGGAAACGACCGGGCGGTTCTGGGCGGACCTTCACGCGCAGACCGGCTCGACGATCGGCACGGGTACGGAGGAGGAATACTTTGCCTTCGGGCGGGATGTGGCCCGCCTCGACATCATCTCCCACCAGGGGAACGATTTCCAGATAAGTGACGCCCTCTGGGCCTCGCTCAACGAAACCACGCGCCGGTTTCACGAGGAAGGGCGCTACGTGGTCTTCCCCGGTTACGAATGGTCCGGCAACACGCCGGTCGGCGGGGATCATAACGTTTTTTATCGCGAGGAAGGGTTGCCGATTTTCCGTTCAAGCCACTGGCTGGTGCCCGACGCGGCGGAGACGCCGGGAACCCCCGCTCCCGATCTCGATACCCTCCTGGCGAACCTCCGCCGCGAGGTGCCGGAGGAAAAGGTGATCGTCGCCTCGCATGTCGGAGGGCGTTACGCAGAGATGCGGCGTCCCCTGGATGTCGGGCTCGCGCCGCTGGTGGAGGTGGTTTCCTGCTGGGGGATTTTTGAATGGATGCTCTGGGATAGTTTCGAACAGGGGCACGTGGTCGGCGTGATGGCCAACAGCGACGGGCACAAGGGACGCCCGGGCTGCGAAGGACCGGGAGCCGGGGAATTCGGGATCGGCGGCGGGCTCACCTGTGTGCTGGCGGAATCGCTCACCCGCGAGGCGGTTTTCGAGGCTCTCCGGCAGCGGCGCTGCTACGGGACCACCGGGGCGCGGATGGATCTCTCCTTTTCCGTCAACGGCGCACCCATGGGGAGCGTTCTCCCTCCCTCGGACCTCTACCGGGTGGAGGCCCGGGTGGCGACCGTCGCACCGCTGGAGGAACTCGCGCTCTATGCCGGACGCGAACGGCTCCATGTTTTCCGTCCCCGGGAGTTTGAAACCGTGGCGGATTCCCCCCGGGTCCGGGTGCAATGGGGAGGAGCCGAAATGCGGGGTCGCAGCCGCCGCATCCGATGGGATGGAAGAGTGACGGTTTCGGGCAACCGGATCGCCCGCATCGCGGCAACGGCGTTTGACTCGCCCGCGGATGGCATCGTGACGCAAACCGCCGACTCGATCACCTTTCGCTCCGCCACCACCGGCGATAGGGATTCCTTCGACATCGAACTGGAAGAGGGGCGCCGTGGGACGCTTCTTCTGGAAACGGAGCGTGGCTCCTGCGAAGTCCGGCTCTCCACGCTCGGCGACGAACCGGTGCGGCGGGAGTGCGGCGGGCTGGATGCGTTCATGGCGGTGGGCCGTTATCCGCTGGAAATGACGACCCGGCAGGCGGCCTTCGAACTCCGGCTTGCCGCTGAAGAGGTCGGCGGACGCCCGCTGCTGATCCGGGTGCTTCAGGGCGACGGGCATCTCGCGTGGGCCAGCCCCGTTTACATCCGTCCATAGCGGCTGCTACAACAACCCTTCGCGTGCGCCCGCCGACCGCCGGAAAGCGCTCGGGGAGAGCCCGGACTGGCGACCGAACCAGCGGGTGAAATGTTCCGGGGAGGAAAAGCCGAACCCGAAGGCGATTTCCTTGATGCTCAGGCCCCCATGCAGGAGCTGGGAGCGGGCGGCCTGAAGGCGGCGACGGTTCCAGAGCGCGGCGGGGGTCGCGCCGGTCTGGCGCAGGAACTGGCGGTTGAGCTGGCTGCGGCTCCAGCCCACGGAGCGGGCCAGTTCCTCTTCGGGCAACGGCAGGGCGAGCGGCTGGGTTTCGATCCGGTGAAGCGCCAGGCGGGTCCGCTCGTCGAGTTCCTCCAGCGTGCGGAGACGCACCCCATGGGCAAGCAGCGCCCGGTAATAGGCGAGCACCCATTGCATGGTGAGCGGTTGCAGGGCGAGGTATTCCTCAAACCCGCTCTCCGGGATCAGTTGCCGGGTATTGGCCGGAGAGATCGCACGGAGGCGTTTCACCAGTTCCAGCGCGAGGGGGGCCAGCTCCGGAACCCGCTCCTCCGGGATGATCGCCGTGCGGGAACGGTCGAAAAGCGGCGTGCCGTGGACCCAACCGATCTCGAACCGGAGCGAAAGGAGCCGCAGTTCCCCCGAGATTTCCTGTAAACCGACCCCTTCGCGGGGAAAAATCCACGCGCCGGGGCCCAACCGCTCCTCCTCCTCGCCAAAGCGGAGGGTGATGGCACCGGTGCGGATCAGCCACGCCGCCATCGGCACGGAATTGTAGGCACCGCAGGACGATTCGCCCCCCGGGTTGACGATCCGCTCATACGCCCAGTGCAGGCGAAAGCGGAAGGCGCTCCAGTGGGTCAAAGGGAAGCGGGCAGGCATTTCCGGATGAGGATGGAGCAAAAGGGGCAGGTTTTCGAGTCAAACCGGCAGATGCGCCGCTTTGTATTTGCTGCGGCAAGGCGCAAGAATGCATTCCATGGCTGATCGTATCCAAACCCATCTTCTTGATTGCGACGTTCTCATTGCAGGCGGCGGCCCTTCGGGCGTTCCCGCCGCCATCGCGGCGGCCCGGGCGGGGGCCAGGGTGATCCTGTGTCAGGACCGCCCGGTGCTCGGCGGCAACGCCAGCAGCGAGGTGCGCATGCACATCGTGGGGGCGAACTGCGGGCGACCCACCGACCACTGGCGCCTTGAATCGCGCGAGAGCGGCATCATCGAGGAAATCCGGCTGGAGAACGCGGTGCGCAATCCCCAGCGTTCCCCCTCCATGTTTGACCTGATCCTCTACGAGAAATGCCGTGCGGAGGAAAACCTGACGCTCCTTCTCAACACCACCGTCCTCGGCGTCACGATGGAGGGGGATACGATCCGCAAGGCGGAGGCGCTCCGGGCTTCCACGGAGGATCGCTACGAGATCAGCGCGCAGGTGTTCATCGACTGCACGGGCGACGGCGCGCTGGGAGCCGCCGCCGGGGCGGAGTTCACCCGGGGGCGGGAGGCCAGAAGCGAGTTCGGCGAACCGCTCGCGCTGGAGGACGCGGACGACAAGACACTCGGCTCCACCCTCCTTTTCATGGCCCGCAAGCACGACAAGCCGGTCCCCTTCGAAGCGCCGCCGTGGGCGCGCCGTTTCACGCGCGAGAGCTTCAAGCTGCGCGCCCGCTTCTGGGAGAGCAACCATCAGGATTACGAATACGGCTACTGGTGGCTGGAGTGGGGCGGCCAGCTTGATACGATCAAGGACAACGAGGCGATCCGCGATGAACTCCTCTCCATCCTGCTCGGCGTCTGGAATTTCATCAAAAACGAGGGTGATCACGGGGCGGAAAACTGGGCGCTCGACTGGTTCGGGATGCTTCCCGGCAAGCGGGAAAGCCGCCGTTTCCAGGGGCAGTACCGGCTCACGGAAGCGGACCTGATGGAAGCCCGCGCCTTTCCCGATACGATCGCCTTCGGCGGCTGGCCCATCGACACGCATCCGCCCGAAGGGATCGACGCGCCCGAGGAGCATCCGTGCATCCAGACCCCGGTGCCGCATCTTTTCGAAATCCCGCTGCGGGTCTGCGTTTCGCGCAATATCCCCAACCTGATGTTCGCCGGGCGCAACCTCTCCGCCACGCATGTCGCCTTTGCCTCCACCCGGGTGATGGCGACCTGCGCGCTGGTGGGCGAAGGGGTCGGCGTGGCGGCGGCCCATGCCGTCCGCGAAGGGATCGCCCCGGCCGCGCTCGCGGAATGCCCGGAAGTAATTGAGAAAATCCAGCAGCACCTGGTGCGCGAGGATAGTTTCATCATCGGCAAGGTGGAAAAAGACGAAGCAAACCTCGCCTTCGGCGCGGCGATCACCGCTTCGAGCGAGCAGCCCGAAGGCCCCGCGGCCAACATCATCTCCGGCCAGAACCGGAGCACGGATCACCCGCGCGGGGTTCACCCGGAGCGGCTCGTGCCCGGTTCCCACCGCTGGATGAGCGACCCGGCCCAGGGGCTTCCCGCGTGGATCGAACTCCGCTGGCCGGAGCCGGTGGAGATCGGGCGCGTGGAGATGACCTTCGACACGGGGCTCCAGCGCCACCTCACGCTCACCTTCTCCGAAGCCGGAACGCGCGGGATGCTCTGGGGAACCCCCCAGCCGGAGACCGTCCGCGCCTTCACCGTGGAAGCGGAAGGCGAAGGAGGCTGGACGGCGGTGGATCAGGTCAGCGACCAGTGGCGGCGGCGCTACCGCAAGACGTGGGAGGCACCGTTGCAAACCACGGCGCTGCGGGTCCGCGTGGAAGCCACGCACGGGCTCGACCACGCCCGGATCATCCGGCTGGCGGCATACGCCCGGTAATCAAGGGCAGCGCTGGTTGACAAGGCAGCCAGCGCTGTCACGGGGGGCGCAAACAGAAAATTCGAAATTACCCTGAGGGTTCCTTAACCAGCGAAAGTAAATTTCGCGAGATGGAGGCTGCATCCTGATGCAGATTGATGGTGGCGACGCGAATGGAGTGCCCTGAAATAGGTTCTTCAAAAAGCAAGCTACGATGGCGAGGTGGTATTTCTTCTCCACGTACCGGGGGCAAGAACGAGAATTGCCCGCGGCTTTACGCCACCGGGAGACCAGCGGCGAAACAGAGTTTAATGCAATGACTGGAAGCCGCCTGCGAGCTATTATTTAAAGGGCAGCTTGAACTTCGACGCTTCGCCTTCCTCTAAAAATTTCACCTTATCACGCCAGTTGGATTTTTCAATATTGGTGTATTCCTTGGACGTTTCCTCATCGGTGATTTTTGCGACTGTTCTCTCCTCTAAAACATCTCCATTCCAAGAGAAGGCTACAACTATACCAGAGCCAGCTCCTCCCGGTTGGAATGATAATAACTCGCTTTTCTTTTCACTTATCTCCCGAACAGTAAAGAAATCTGATCGGAATACGACAGGCTTCTCATAAGCAACAAACCCCTTCGCGGTATTTCTATATACACGCCAAATCTCACCAGCCTTCCCATTGACGAATGCCGGCGAAGAAAGCCATACTTCGGGACGCCCCGTTCTATTGAGATCGGTCACCAGAATCATGATCTTGTTGCCTTTCATCGCAACCTTCATGTCCTTAAGGAAATCTTCAACCGGATTGGTGATTTCTGCGTGACAGGCAACTGCGCTGATTAAAATAAACAAGAGCGTTTTCATGAATTATTCTTGTGTTTGCAATCCACCTTCCAATTCATTGTGGATGATTTTATAGACATAGTTGTTGGAGATCACCTTGAAAGTCCATCGCTGACCCGAGGGGGCGTTATGATTAAATTTCCAGCAGGAACGACAATAACCGCTGTTTGGACCTGATGGGAGGGGGAGACATTCAACAACTTCTGCACCATTAATGTCCCGCAAAAGCACGATCAGTTCTGATTGAGCGACCTTATAGTCCATGATCCGCAGGGCGGCTTCTTTGTAGATCGGAATCCAGTCAAACATCGAAAGCCGACTGTGCCCGGACCTCAAACGTTTGTCGATTCGGCATTTGTACCGCGGAAGGGGAATCCGGAACGCCATGAGACGCCATGAGACGCCATGAGGAGCCATTACCCCTTCGCGATTGTCGCCCCGACCACTCGCGGCACCGGGGGACCGATCATTCCGTTCATTTCATCTCAAAATATTCAAAATTAGACATTTTCGATCCATTAAAATAAATACGTATATCAAAATGAAACTTTTTTATTGCGTTTACCGACACTCCCGATAGGATCGAACCCCGTGATCCCCCCATCCCCCATCGGTCGGCATGATTCATTGAAGCCGCATCCGCCCGGGATGCCCTCCTTTCCCCGTGTCGTTGTCAAAACCACCCCCAATCCCCCACCCAAAAAAACAGGCAAAATGATGAGAACCTTCCCCCGAACTTCCCGCAGCGGTCTCGCCGGCATTGTCCGGCGTCTCATTCAAAGCTCCGCGATCTTTCTCCTGTGCGTCGTCATGACGGGAACCGGTTCCGCCATTGAGATCATTCAGGATAACAGCGACCTGAGCGGCGTGGTGATTACCGGTGCCTGGACATCAAGCACGGCGATTTCCGGCTATTACGGGGTCGATTGCATCAACGACGGCAATGGCGGCAAAGGGACGAAATCGGTTCGCTACACCCCGACGATTTCAACGGCAGGCCAGTATCTCGTCTACATGAGATGGACTCCGTACAGTAACCGCGCGTCGAATGTCCCGGTCACCATCACCCATGCCGGGGGGGCCGCCACGGTCACCGTCGATCAGCGCACGGGAACGGGCTGGATTCTGCTGGGCACCTATTCATTCAATGCCGGGACTTCCGGAAACGTCCTCGTCTCCAATACCGGAACCTCCGGCTATGTCATCGCCGATGGAATGAAATTTGTTTCGGTCGATCCCACGCCGACCGAGATCGTCCAGGATAACGCCGACGCGACGGGCATCACGATGACCGGGAGCTGGACGGCCAGCACCTCGACATCCGGTTACCACGGCTCCAACTATTACCACGACAGCAACGCCGGCAAGGGAACGAAATCCATCCGGTTCACGCCAACGATTCCCACGAAGGGAAACTACAGCGTTTATCTGAAGGGCCCCGCTGCGGGCAACTACGCTTCCAATGCCCCCGTGAGCATCACCCACGCCCGGGGAACTTCCAATGTGAAGGTGGATCAACGGATCGAGAGCGGAGCGTGGGTCTATGCGGGCACTTATTTATTCAACACGGGAACGGCGGGGAGCGTCCTCATTTCCAATGCCGGAACCTCGGGCTTTGTCATCGCCGACGCGGTCCGGTACGTTCCCTCGCCGGAATCCATTCTCGATAATACGGATTCCACCGGTGTCACCTTCACCGGGACATGGGCGCCGAGCACTTCCGTCGCCGGTTATTATGGCGCGGACTATACAACGGACGGAAACTACAACAAGGGGAACCGAAGCGTCCGGTTCACGCCGGACCTGGCGACGGCGGGGGTCTACGAGGTGCTCACCCGCTGGACCTCGGACTCCAATCGCGCCAATGATGTTCCCATCGACATTGCCCATCAGTCGGCGACTGAGCAGGTGTTCGTCGATCAGCAGGTGGACGGGGGGCAATGGATTTCGCTCGGCCTCTATGATTTCGCCGCGGGAACCGACGGAAGCGTCACGATCAAAACCACCGGGACGACGGGCCACGTGATCGCCGACGCGGTCAAATTCGTTCCCCAGATCGTGGTGGACAATACGGATGCATCCCGGGTCGCCCTCACCGGCGCCTGGACGGCCAGCACGATCACTCCCGGCTACTACGGAAGCAATTACCTCCACGATGGAAACACCGCGAAGGGCACCAAAACCGTCCGTTTCACACCGACGGTCACCTTCAGCGGCAGGTACGATGTCTACGCCTGCTGGACCTCTTCCTGGGACCGGGCCTCCAATACCCCCGTCACCATCACCAGCGCCGGGGGAACCACGACGGTCAGGGTGGACCAGCGCACCGGCGACGGAGAATGGATGTTTCTCGGCAATCACCAGTTTCATGCCGGGACGAGCGGAAACATTCTCTTTTCCAATGCCGGAACGGCAGGGTACGTCGTCGTCGATGCCATTTGCCTGGCCCCGCACAACTACCCGGCGAACCGGGTGAGCGTGGTTTCGCCGGGCTACGGCACCGACATCAACGGCGACACCCCCATTTCCATCGTGGCCCCGGGCTTTACCAGCGCCACCGCCAAGTGCTGGCAGCCGGGCGGAACGTATGGCTCGGAGACCACGGTCGCCACGCTCTCCCTCAACAGCGCGGGCGACGGTTCGTTTGTCTTTCCGGCCGATAGCTACCCCCATGGACCGATCACGATTCAGATCACGGGAACCAACGGGACGACGAGTGACAACTGCTACCTGCAACTCTACAACACCGGCGGGGTCTCGTGGAAGGAGGGGATTCCCGCTTCCGCTCCCCCGGCGGCCACCGCAGCCGGGCTCTCGCTGGTCTATTCCGATGATTTCACGACCATGCCCTCCATCTCCGCCAACGGCGCCGGGGCCACCTACAGCGCGCACAAGCCGGGCGGCGGCGATTTCAGCGGAATCCCCTTTGCGGACCCGACCGGCCCGGGCAATCCGTTCTCGCAGGTCGATTCCTATCTGAGAATCCGGGCCGACGCCAACAAGAACACCACCGGCCTGATTTCATCGCTCCGCGGGGACGGCACCGGTTTCCTGGCGCACTGCCCGGCGTACTTCGAATGCCGCTTCATCGCGCCATCGGCTCCGGGAACCTGGCCGGCGTTCTGGCTGCTGAGTTACAACGGGTCGAACTTCAGCGGGCCGACCGACGAACTCGACATCATCGAAGCCTACGGGGGAGAAGGAAGCGGCATGCCCAACGCGCCGAAAGCCTATCAGATCAACACCCATAACTGGAACCAGACGGGAATCCCGACCAATCAGACCCTGAGCAAAACCGTCAATATGGCGACGGTGGGAGGCGGCGCGGGCTGGCTGCACACCCCGCATGTCTACGGCTGCCTGGTGACCGCCACCGATACGGTCTATTATCTCGATAATAATGAAGTCGGGCGTCACCAGACCAGCCCCCTGTCCAAGACCGACGGCTTCTGGTTCATGATCAACCTGGCCGTCGGAGGCGCGAGCGGCTGGCACAAGGATCTTGGCCGCTATAATGGCATCGCGGATATGTACGTGGATTATGTGCGGGTCTATGCGGCGCCGTGAGAGGAGCGGTGAATTCCGCCACAAGCCGCGCGGGTTTCACGGCGGAGCGCCGTAGCCTCCCCCGGTGGGGGTGATGAGGGTGATCGCCTCGCCCGCTTCCAGCGCCGTTTCCGCGCATCCCTCCAGCGTTTCCACCGTTCCGTCCCGGCGGCGGACGAGGTTGCGCCCGCACTCCCCGGGCGCACCGCCCGCGAGCCCGGGCGGGGGAATCCGCCGGTGCCCGGAGAGGATCGCGCACGCCATCGGTTCGCGGAAGCGGATCGTGCGCGAAGTGCCATCCCCCGCATGGTGCCGCCCCCGCCCCCCGGAGCCGGGGCGGATGTGGAAATCCTCCAGCACCACGGGGAAACGCATTTCGAGCACCTCGGGATCGGTCAACCGGGAATTGGTCATGTGCGTATGGACGGCGGGCGCTCCGTCGAAGTCCGGCCCGGCGGGAGCGCCGGAGCAGAGCGTTTCGTAATACTGGTAACGTTCGTTGCCGAAGGTGAGGTTATTCATCGTCCCCTGCGCCGGGGCGAGCACCCCCAGCGCGGAAAAGAGGGCGTTGGTCACCGCCTGGCTCACCTCCACGTTTCCCGCCACCACCGCCGCCGGATAACGGGGCGAGAGCATGGAGCCTTCCGGCAGGAGGATGCGCACGGGGCGCAGGCATCCGGCGTTCATCGGGATTTTTTCCTCCACCAGCATCCGGAAAACGTACAGGACCGCGGCGCGGGTGACCGGCTCGGGGGCGTTGAAATTATCAGATTGTTGGGCGGAGGTGCCGGAAAAATCGACGGTCGCTTCCCGCCGGGTCCGGTCCACGGTGATCCGGGCGCGGATCGCGCACCCCTGGTCCATCGGGTAAAACGCCTGCGCATCGGGAAGCCGCGCGATCGCCCGGCGCACGCTCTCCTCCGCGTTATCCTGCACATGTTCCATATAGGCATGCACCACGGAGAGGCCGAACTGGGCGATGAGCGCGCGCAGTTCCGCCACTCCGCGTTCATTCGCGGCGATCTGCGCCTTGAGATCGGCGACGTTCTGCGCCGGGTTTCGCGCCGGGTAAGGGCCGTCGCAGAGAAGGGCCAGGAGTTCCCGCTCGCGGAAACGGCCCCCGTCCACGAGCCGGAACCCGTCGATGTAGACCCCCTCCTCCCCGATCGTCCGCGCGTTGGGCGACATGGAGCCGGGAGCGGTTCCGCCGATGTCGGCATGGTGCCCGCGCGAGGCGACCCAGAAAAGGATCGCCTCCCCCGCTTCGTCAAAGACCGGGGTGCAGACGGTAATGTCCGGGAGATGGGTGCCGCCGTTGTAAGGGGCGTTGAGGGCGAAGACATCCCCGGGCCGGATGGCGGCTCCGCTCCGGATGACGGCTTCCACGGAGCGATCCATGGAGCCGAGGTGCACCGGCATGTGCGGGGCATTGGCCACGAGCGCGCCGTGGCCATCAAAGAGGGCGCACGAGAAATCGAGCCGCTCCTTGATGTTCACCGAGGAGGCGGTGTTCCGGAGCGTCACCCCCATCTGTTCGGCGATCGACATGAACCGGTTGTTGAAAATTTCGAGCATCACCGGGTCCGCCCGGGTGCCGAGGGCCACCCGCTTCGGCAGCGGTGTCCGCCGCTCAAGCACGAGATGATCGCGGGCCGTCAGCCGCGCTTCCCACCCCGGTTCGATCACGACGGTCTGGTTCGGCTCGATCACAAGCGCCGGGCCGGGAATCCGGTGGCCCGGACAGAGTTGATCCCGGGTATAAACCGGCACGGGATGCCACCGGCCACCGGTGTAGAGGCGGCGGCGGGCGGCGGGCCCGGGCAGCGGGGCCGTGGTGAGCGGCTTTTCGGCGGAAGGCTGCGCCCCGGTTTCGCCGATGCTCTCCACGCAGAGCGATTCCAGAATCAGTTCCCGTCCTTCGTGGATGAAACCGAACCGCGCCCGGTGCAGCGTTTCAAAGGCGCGGCGGAGCGCCTCCGCCCTCACCGTCCGGCCCGCGGTGGCGGCATCCGCACCCGCCACGATCCGGAAGGCGGGAATCTCCAGCGCGGAATCCGTCCCAGCGTAGCGGATGCGGGCGTGGACTTCCGTCACCGCCGCCACCCCCTGCGCCGCCAGTTCATCCTCCGTTTCCCGCGCGAGCGGCAGCGCCGCCGCCGCAAGCCGCCCGGGGACGTCTTTCCCCAGCGGCTCTTCCAGCGGGGCCTGCCGTAGCGCCCGGAGTTCCGCCAGCCCCATGCCGTAGGCGGAGAGAAGGCCGGAAAAAGGGTGGATGAGCACGGTGCCGATCCCCAGCGCGTCCGCCACCAGGGCGGCATGCTGGCCGCTGGCCCCGCCGAAGGCGTTGAGGGCGTAGCGCGAAACGTCGTACCCGCGCGCCACGGAGATCTGTTTGACCGCCTCGGCCATGTTGGCGACGGCGATCCGGATAAACCCGTCCGCGATCGCCTCCGGCGTCCGTCCATCCCCGGCGCGCACGGCCAGCGCTTCAAAGGCAGCCTCCACGGCGGCCCGATCCGGCGCTTCGTCGTGGTTCGGGCCAAAGATCGCCGGGAAAAAATCCGCTTGCAGCTTGCCGGTCATCAGGTTGGCGTCCGTGAGCGCCAGCGGGCCGCCGCGCCGGTAACACATCGGGCCGGGATCGGCGCCGGCGGAATCCGGGCCGACCCGGAAGCGGGCGTCGTCGTAGTGAAGCAGCGAACCGCCACCGGCGGCGACGGTATGAATCCGCATCATCGGGGCCCGCAGCCGCACCCCGGCCACTTCGGTTTCCTGCGTCCGCTCGTAGTGCCCTTCGTAATGGGCCACATCGGTGGAGGTTCCTCCCATGTCGAAGCCGATGATGCGGGTGAACCCGGCCTCCGCGCCCGTCCGTGCCAGCGCCACCACGCCCCCCGCGGGGCCGGAGAGAACCGCGTCGCGCCCGGCGAACCGGTCCGCCGCCGTCAACCCGCCCGAACTCATCATGAAGCGCAGACGGGCTCCCGTCCGCTCCAGATCCAGCGCTTGAATGACGGAGGCGACGTAACGGTGCAGGATCGGCGTCAGGTAGGCATCGGCCACCGTCGTCTCCGCCCGGCTCACCCATTTGATGAGGGGGGAGACCTCGTGGCTCACGGAAACCTGCGCGAAACCGGCGGCGCGGGCGAGCGCGGCGGCGGCCTCTTCATGCACGGGATGGAGACAGGCGTGCAGGAAGGCGATCGCGACCGCCCGGAACCCTTCCGCCGCCAGGGCGGCCAGCGCCTCGCGCACCTGCGCGGGGTTGAGCGGGGTTTCCACCGTCCCGTCCGCCAGAATCCGTTCTTCGATTTCGATCACCCGCTCATAAAGGGGCGATGGCTTGACGATGCGGCGCGCGAAAAGATCCGCCCGGGCCTGATAACCGATGGCGAGGCCATCCCGGAACCCCCGGGTGGTCAGGAGCGCCACCGGCTCCCCCTTGCGTTCGAGCAGGGCGTTCGTCGCCACGGTGGTGCCCATGCGGATTTCGCCGATCGCCCCGGCGGGAATCGGCTCCCCGGGCGCGAGCCCGAGCAGAAGGCGAATCCCGGCCACCGCCGCGTCGGGATATACCCCGGGGTTATCGGAAAGCAGCTTGCAGGGATGGAGAGAGCCGGAGGGATCGCGCCCGATGATGTCGGTGAACGTTCCGCCCCGGTCAATCCGGAAATCCCAGGAACCGTGTCTGGCAGTCGGCGAGTTCAAGGGGAGCGATTTTTCATGATTCCGCAGGGGTGACAAGACGGAAGCGCCCTCCACCCCGCGCCCGCAACCCGGGCTTGACCCCCCAAGCGTTCTTCCCTCATTGTGAAAACCCGTCGGACTTTCTCATGAAACACCCCTCTTCATTCCGCTTGCGCCCGGGGAAACTGCCGGTTCTCGCCGGTCTGCTCCTGCTGGGCGCTCTTCCGCTCAGGGGAAACGAACCGGAGACCCAGGAGGCCACCCCGGCTCCCGCCGCCACTTCGACCACCGCGACCGCCGCGGAGCCGACCCCGGCCGATCCGAAACGGGAGGCGTTGCGGGAAATCCTCGCCCGGTTCTCCGCCGCTTTTGACAGCCGCGATTTCGCCCGGGCCGCGGAAGTGCTGGCCGAGGCGGAAAAGCTGGCTCCCGACGATCCGATAGTCCGGACGGCCCGGGCCGGGATTTACGCGGAATCGGGCGAGATCGGGAAAGCCCGGGAGATTTATCTCACCCTGGTGAAAGAGGAGGCGGACCCGTTCGTTCCCCGCTACAATCTGGCGGAGCTTTATTTTCTGGAAAAAGAATATGCCAAAGGAAGGGAAGCCTTCCGCGAACTTCTCAAGGACTACCCCGCCAGCGATCTGGTCCGCTTCAAGATCGTCCTCTCCCACATCGCGGAGAAGGACCCCGCCGCCGCACGGGAAGCGATGGCTCCCCTTCAGCGGGCCACGCCGACGGCATTCGCTCTCTACGCCGCGGCGGCCCTGGCGCTGGATCAGGGGCAGATCCGCCAGGGGAAAGAGATGATCCTCGCGGCGGAACGTTTTTTCGGCCCGGGCCAGCAGAAGCTGCTTTACGACAGTCTGGCCGAACTGGGTCTGGTGATGCGCGGCGATTACCCGCCCGGTGCGGCCCAATCCACCGCCCAACCGTAGAAAACGGCGAAAGATGAGCGCAGGTTGCGAGCCGGTCGCGGCGTTTTCATGGCGTGGAGCCGGAGTCACCGTCGGGGTTTATTCCAGCTCCTGGGAACTCCCGGCCTCCCCATGGGCGGAGACATTCGCCCGCCACGTCAAGGATCGCCGGTATTACGAAGTGGTGGAGGAAACGCTTCCCGAGGGGTTTACCTACCGCTACGCCCTCCTGCGGCAAACGGAAACCGGCGCCGCTTCCGTGGTCCCGTTTTTTCTGGTCGATCAGGATATCCTCACCGGCACGCCCGGGCTGCTTCGCCGGGTGATCGCGCCGATCCGCCGGCTTTTCCCCCGCTTTCTCAAAATGCGCATTCTCATGGTCGGGTGCGTGGCGGGCGAAGGGCAGCTTGATGACGGGGAACCGTGGATCATCGACGCGCTCGCCGGGGCGCTGGCCGCGTACGCACGCGAGGCGCGGGCCTCCATGATCCTCTTCAAGGATTTCCCCTCCCCCTTCCGCGCGGCGCTCGCCCCGCTCCGCGGATACGGCTACCACCGCGCGCCCAGCATGCCGGGAGCCACGCTGGAACTCGATTTCGCGAGCTTCGAGGAGTATGTGCAGGAGCGCCTGAGCAAGGTTTACCGCAAGGGATTGCGCCGGAAATTCCGGGAGAGCGAACGCTGCGGAAAGCTGACGATGGAAGTGATCCACGACGCTTCCGCCCTGGCGGAAGAGCTTCACGCCCTCTATCTGCAAACTTATGAACGCTCTCCGCTCCAGTTCGAACGGCTGACCCCGGATTATTTCCGCGAGGTTGGGCGGCGGATGCCCGGGCGGGCCCGCTTTTTCCTCTGGCGGCTGGAGGGGCGGCTGGTGGCCTTCAGCCTCTGCCTGCTTCATGACGGCGTGCTCCACGATCTCAATGTCGGGATGGACTACCGGGTGGCGCTCGATCTCCACCTCTATTTCGTGACCTGGCGCGACATCATCGGCTGGGCGCTGGAAGCGGGCGTGCGACACTATTACACCGGGCCGCTCAACTACGACCCGAAGCTCCATCTCCGGCTGCGGCTCGCCCCGCTCGACCTCCATGCCCGGCACCTTTCACCGCTCATCAACCCGTTCTTCGGGCTGGCGCTCCGCTACCTGCAACCGGCGCGGCACGATCCGGTGATCGCCCGTTTTCCGAACGCTTCGGAGTTGTAGGTCGTGTCCCCGGGCTCCCCCTCCCCTTTCCCGGTCAGTCCGAGAAAAACGCCATGGAAGCGCTGTACCCGTGCACGAAGCTGTTGCCGTGCACGGGGCCGATCTCTCCATTGCAGAAGAACCCGGCGATGGGGAGCGAACCGAAGCGCCGGACGATCGCCTGGGCGTCGTGATTCTCCATCTCGAAAAGTTCCTTGCCCCGCCCCGCGCAGGAAAAGACAAGGGAGGCGATCGGCCTGCCCGATTTCAGCTTCGCCATGGCGAGCCGTTCCTTGAGATCGGCGTCGGCGCTCTGCTGGTCGCGCAACTGCCACTGAAGACTCTGCCCCACGCGGGGATAGGCTCCCACGGCGATGGCGCCCGAGTCCGAATCGCCCCCGAGAATGGGCCGGACGAGAAAATCGCCCCGCTGGAATTCCTCCAGATACTCCGAACAGGCCAGCCCGGCGAAAAGGTTCCCCTGCGCCATCGCCTTTTCCTCCTCGTCGAGCGTTTCGAACGCTTCGGCCAGAGCGCTGTAGGCCGCCTTTCCGCCAAGGCGCAGAAGGACGTTCCCTTCCGCGGCGGTGATGGTGAGCGGTTCCCCGATCGGGCGGCACCCCTGGGCCACCATCGGAACGATCCGCACCCCGCCCCGGATCCTCACCAGCAGGGCATGGGCGGTGGGGAGCACCTCCCGGTTGCAGAAGACGAAAACGGATTCGCCCTCCTCCCCGTCCTTGCGGCTGGAACTCAGGCCGCCGATCACCGGAAGGCCCGGGTACGCCTTGTTCCAGCGTTGCAGCCACCCTTCCACCGGAAAACCGAACGGGTCCACCATGCCGATCCACGCGTCCACCTCTTCGGGCCGGACCCCGAGCGCTTCATGCCATTCCTCGGGCGTTTCAGCCTCCTCCACCATCTCCGGGCTGATCTGGTGCAGGGAAATCTCCGTCTCCGGCAGGTGGAGGAGCAGGAGGGAAAACCCGGTCTTCCGCTCGGCTTCCTGCCCGATCCCGATCACCCCCGAGCCGCTGCACCCCACCAGCAAGGGAAGGTGCGCGTGGAGGGTGAGCAGTTCCTGAAAATCGGCCAGATGCGGCTCGTAATCAATCGAGGCAAAGACAAACCCGATGGTGGCCTGCCCGCCGAGTTCTTCCAGGGCGGAGCGGGCCGTCGCGGCGACCGTCTCTTCGCAATAGGGGGCCAGAACAATACGGGAAGCAGCGGCGTTAAACATTTTTCAAACAGGACGACGGTAAGCGGGCAACGATGGCGTTGATTGACAGGGATGGGGAATACCCGTGCGGACGGGCGCTTCAGGGATGGAGAGCGGAGCCGCAACGGCGGGGGTCTGATCCGCCGGGGGAACGGGAGATCGCTACGGCTTTTCCGCCTGGAAAGGGACGGCGGGCAGCCCGGCTTCGTTGACGAGATTCACCGCCGGATTATCCGCCCAGGCGTAGCGGATGGCCACCGGCTGGGCCACCTGCCCGGAGTGGACGACGAGACGCCCCCCGGCGCCGTCGGTTTCGATCACGGCTTGCGCCCAGTGGAACTGGCCATCCTGCCCCGCCAGCGCGAACCCTTTCACCGGCTCGCCGTCGCCGGTTTTGAGCCCGGCAGCGCTTCCTTCCTCAAAAGAGACGATCACCTTGCCCTCCTCAAACCGCGCTTCCCGGAATGCCGGGCCGCTGTAGACCACTTTTTCCCCATAGACCCTGGCGCGGGCCACCAGGGAGAGCCGCCGCCCCACCTCCTGTTTGTTTTTCGGGTGAATATCCTTTTCCTCGCCGATATCAATCGCCACGGCCAACCCGCTGCCGGGAAGGTCGCGGGCCACCGTCCGCTGGGCTTCACGCAGTTTAGCCCAATTCGAGTCGGCAGGCTCCGCCTTGGGAGCCATGAAATTGGCCAGTTGGACGATAAAGAACGGGAAATCGTTCCCCCACGCCTTGCGCCATGACTGGACCATCGTCGTCAACAGTTGATGATAGAACTTCGCCTTTCCGGCGTTCGATTCCCCCTGATACCAGATGGCTCCCTTGATCGTGTAAGGCGTCGCCCCGGCGATCATCGCGTTGTAAAGACTGGCGGGGCGGTGCGGCGAATCCGGGCCCTGGGGGGCGCGGGGCTTTTTGGCGGCCGGTTCCCGGCCGGCGGCCTTGGCTTCCTGCGCCTCCTGATTCCAGGCGGCGAGCGCCGCTTCGTATTTCTCCTTGTCGGCGGGATAATTGGCCATCCGTTTTTCCCACCCGGTAACGGCTCCCGCCAAATCCGGGTCGGCCTCCAGGCGTTCACGGGGCGTCCACGATTCCGCGGCGGTTCCACCCCATGAACTGTGGATGACCCCCACGGGCGTCTGGATATTCCGATGCAGATCCCGGGCAAAATAATAACCGACCGCCGACCAGTTGCTGATCTGCCCCGGCAACGCGACGCTCCACGCGCCTTCCACCTGATCCTGCGGCTCCGGCGCGGGCTTGCGCTTGACCGTAAACATCCGGATACCGGGAAAATCCGCCGCCTTGTTCTCCTCCTCCGCGTTGGCGGCCCCGCTGACGCTCCACTGCATGTTGGATTGCCCGGAAGCGAGCCAGACATCGCCCACGGCGACATTTTTGACCTCGATCCGGTTCTCCTTTCCGGCCACGGTCATCGTCCCGGCCTCGCCCGGCTTGAGCCCTTCGAGACGCAGCCGCCAGTTCCCCTGATCGTCCGCCGTGGCTTCGGCGGAGAGTTCGCCCAGCCGGATGCTCACCTTCTCGCCCGGGTCCGCCTTGCCCCAGAGGGTCGCAGCCGGCTGCTGGAGGAGCATGTTATCGGAGATCAGCGGCGGAAGGGTGACTTTCGCGAAGACCGGAGTCGTGACCAGAAGGAGGGGGAGGAGGTATTGGCGCATGAACGGGATGGGGGTGGTTAACGTTAAAAAGAAGAAAGGGTTGCCAAAGAGATGTCAAAAGGATGTCAAGCCGGGCTCCCGAGCAGGAGCGTCAGCGTGGCGGGTGTCTGCGAGCAGCCGCACGTTTCCCCGATCCCGATGCCGATGGTGCCGCCGCTCACGGTCGGCCCGGTGGAAAAGGAGGAGACGAGTTCCGCAACGATGGCGGCCCCTTCCGGGGTAAAGAGGGGGTGCGGGTCGTCCGTCCGTTCGAGGGGAAGCCCTGCGAGAAGGGTGAGGACCGCCTCCCGCGCGGTTTCCCGGCTCTCCCGCAGGGGGGAAGCCGTGATGGTGGCGACGCCGAGCTGCTCAAGCCCCACGCAGGTGCCGACAATCCGGGCCACCCATTCGAGCCGCTCTCCGGAGGTAAGCGGCTGCGGGGTCACCGCCTCCAGACGTTGCAGGATGGCGCACGCCCGTTCGCGTACGAAAGGGGAAAGATCGCTTCCGGCAACGGCGGCGCGGATCTCCGGGAGCGGGTGCTGTTCTTGGTGGTCGTGATGATGGTCGTGGTCGCCGTGGGCATGATGTCCGCAGCAGTCGCCCTCGTGATCATGATCGTCATGGTCATCACCGTGATGGTGATGAGCGTGGCCATGATCGTGCCCGCCTTCGCAGCAATGCCCTTCGCCCTCCGCGTCGTGGCGGTGCGTGGCTCCCTCGTGAATGGTGAAGCGGACCCCCTCGCCCACCCGCTCGAAATGCATGTGAAAATCGCCGATCGGCAGCTTGGAGAGCTCCCACTCCAGCGCGGAAGGGCGCAGGCCGAGGGCGCAGAGCGCGCCGATCATCCGGTCGCCGCTGATGCCGGTGTGAGAATCAATATGAAGAGTCAGGGACATGAGGATCGTTTCAACCTTTCAGGGTGGTGACCAGCGCGGGGAGGTCGATTTTCCCGTCGTAAAGCGCCTTGCCGATGATGACGCCGTAGAGCCCCGGCATCCGGCTCAGCCGAACGACATCGTCGCTGCACGAGACGCCGCCGCTGGCGATGAGTTGCAGCTTGAGCTGGCCCAGCAACGCCTCCATCTCCGCGAAGTTCGGGCCTTCGAGCATTCCATCCGTGGCGATGTCGGTATAGATGAGCGTTCCGGCTCCGGCGGCTTCCACCTGCCGGGCGAGGTCGATGGCGCGGATGCCGGATTCCTCCGTCCATCCCCTGGTGGAGACGATGCCGTTGCGGGCGTCGATGCCGACGGCGATCCGCTCGCCGCCAAAACGCGCAACCGCGTTCGCCACGAAATCGACCGACTCCGCCGCCCGGGTGCCGATGACGACGCGGCTCACCCCGGCGTCGAAGGCGCGGGCGATCGCCTCTTCACTGCGCATCCCGCCGCCGAGTTCGCACGGGACGCCGACGCTTTCCGTAATGGCGCGCACGGCGTCGAGGTTTCGGGAAACCCCGGTGAAGGCGGCGTCCAGATCCACAATATGCAGGTAGTCTCCCCCTTCCCGGGCCCATTTCCGGGCAAACGCAGCGGGGTCATCGGAGTAGACGGTTTTTTCGGAGGCTTTTCCTTGTCTGAGGCGGACCACCTGGCCGCCCATGAGGTCAATGGCAGGGAGCAGAATCATCGGAGCGCCCATCATGCGAAGGAATGCGGGCGTGAAAAGCCTTAAATCTCCAAATATCGCCGTTTCCCCGTGGTCGGGGAAAAGTTTCGCTCATTTTGAAATGCTTTTCCCGGACGGCGTTGGCGCAAAGCGCCCTGTGACGCATCCGCTTTGACGAGGCAAAGGAGTCCCTCTCGTCAGGCCGTTTCGGTGATCACGATGCTGCCGGGACGCCGCGAATGAAGTTGCGCAGGATGGTCAGCCCGACCTCCTGGCTCTTCTCCGGATGAAACTGCATCCCGGTCACCCGCCCGCGCGCCGCGCTGGCCGCAAAGGCTTCCCCGTAAGTCGCGCTGGAGGTCACTTCGGAGGGATTCTCCGGCACGGGATGGTAGGAATGAACAAAGAAGACATGCGGGTTCTCCGGCAGCCCGGCCCAGAGGGGATGATCGGGCTGGTCGAGGCGCAGGGAGTTCCAGCCGATCTGGGGGACTTTCAGCCCCGGCGTGGAAAACCGGCGCACCCGGCCGCGGAAAAACCCGAACCCGGGGGTGGAACCGGTCGATTCCTCGCTCTCCTCAAAAAGAAGCTGGTAGCCGACACAAATCCCCAGAAACGGCTTCCCCTCCCCCAGCCAGCGGGAGACCGGCTCCCAGAGGCCCCGGGAGCGGATTCCCTCCACACAATCCGAGAAAGCGCCAACCCCCGGCAGGACGACCCCGTCGGCTTCCTCCAGCGGCTCCGGCGTGCTGACCAGCCGGACCTCCGCCCCTTCCTTCTGCAAGGCCTTGAAGACGCTGCGGATGTTCCCGCTGCCGTAATCGATTAAAGCTATCATGAAATCACAATCCTGAAATCCGGCGCCTGTAACTCAGAGCGATCCCTTGGTGCTCGGGATGCCCTCCACCCGGGGGTCGATCGCCGTGGCCTGATCCGCGGCGCGGGCGAGCCCCTTGAAGGTGGCTTCCGCCATGTGATGGGCATCGCGGCCGTAGAGGATTTCGGCATGGAGATTCACGCCCGCGTGGACGCTGAAGCCCCGCAGGAACTCTTCCACGAGCTGAAAGGGAAAAAGGCCGATCGCTTCCACCCGTTCCGGCGCTCTCCATGCCAGATAGGGCCGCCCGCTAAAATCAATGACCACCCGGGCGAGCGTTTCATCCATCGGCAGGTAGGAAAAGCCGTAGCGGCGCAGCCCGCGCTTGTCACCCAGGGCCTTGGCGAACGCCTGCCCGAGGACGATGCCGGTATCCTCCACGGTGTGGTGAAAATCGACCTCGATATCGCCGTCGGCCTCGACCTCCAGATCGAAGAGCCCGTGCCGGGCAAAGAGGGTCAGCATGTGATCGAAGAACGGGATCTTCGTGGCGATCGTGCTCCTGCCGCTCCCGTCGATCTCCAGGGAGACACGGATACGGGTTTCGGCGGTGGAACGTTCGATGGTGGCGGAGCGGCTCATGCCATCCGTTTTAGCCGATCCTCCCCCGTTCTTCCAAGCGGAGTTTTTCAGGCTTTGGCTTCCGGCGCTGCGGCTTCTTCCGCTTCTTCCTTTTGGGAATCGGCTTCAGGGGCTTTCTTTTTCCCCTTCTTCCCTTTGCCCTTGGCCTTGCTCTCCCTGGCTTCCGCCTTTTTGGCTTCCGCCTCCGCCTTCGCCTCCGCCCTGGCTTCCTCTTCGAGCGTCTTGATGGCGGGGCTCAGCCGGGTGAGCAGTTCGTTCTCCTTCCAGAGGCTTTCCGCCTCCTTGAGCTTGGCCGCGGCGACATCCGCTTTTTTGGCGGTGATCTCTTCCTGAATGGTTTCCGCGACCCGCAGGCTCTCGCGCATCTTGCTCACCGGCAGCTTTGCCAGCCGGGCGGATTCCGTCTCACATTTCTTTTTGAGTTCGTCCGCGCTTTTATCCACGATCGGGTAGAACGGTTTCCATTTCAGGGACGAGGCTGCCTGGATCGCTTTTTCCGCATTCTTGAGCTGGGCGGCGCGGGCGGCGATCATCTGGCTTTTCTCCGGCTCCAGCACGAGGCCGATGCCGTCCTTGTAACGCTGGTCCTGAATCTTGAAATTCGCCACGGCGCGGTCGACCTGGGCAGCCAGTTGCGGGATGATCCGCTGGGCCAGCACGATGGTGTCGGGATAAACCCGGGCTCCCGGGTAGTTGCTCTCGATCTGGTGAAAGGTATTGAGCGCGCCGAGCAGATCGTGCCGGGCCACCTGCTCCTGCATCCGCTGGAAATAACGGTAGGCGGTGATCTGGTAGCGGCGTTGGCTGGCTTCGTCCTCCGAATACCAGCGGCCCTGCCATTTGAGTTCACCATTGCCCACCCGCTCCGCCTCCGCCTTGAACGCGGCGAGGTTTTTCTTGAGTTCCTCCGCGTGAGGGCTTTCGGGATGCTCGTCGATAAAGGCGGAGAGAACGCTGACCGAGCGCTGGTATTCCGCCGCACTCAGGGAATCCTCCTGAATCTTGAGATCCTTGATCTGCTCGTAGAGCAACTGGGCCTTGGAAACCTTCCTGAGTTCCTTGATATCGCTCCGGGCGAAGGTCTGCTGATCGGTGATCCCGCTGGAAACCTGATAGGAGAAAACCACTTCCGAATCGGTTTCGCTGACCACGGAGCCATCGAACGTTTCGCCGGATTGAAGGATCAGGGTATCGGCTTCCACAACGAGGGAAGCGGCAAACAGGAAAGAGACAAGGGGAATGACGGCTTTGACCATTGAGGGGCGCAATTTATGAGAATAAACCATTCTCCGCAAAGGCTTTCTCAGACAAAATCCCCTGTGGGGATGGCCCTGGAAAGTTCGGGAGGGGTGGGGTGAACGGACATGGGTATCGCGTTAAGCTAGAGCAATGTCGATGCCATCGCCAGAAAAAAACGCGCGGCGGCAGGCGACCAGGCGGCCGGGCAACCGTGAAGGGGGGCTCCCTCGCTCCCCCTGCCCTCCTTACCGGTTGCCGACATCGGTCTGCGGCTTGAGTTCCTCGCCGACGGCCTCGGGATACGATTCGCGCAGGGAGGTGAGGTGCCGCCGCGCTTCGGGCAGCCGGGCGCGAGCCCATTCGCGGATTTCCGCGTCTCCCTTGCCGAGCGCGGCCTGTTCGTAAAGGAGGATGGATTCCTGATGAATCCGCATGGCGAGAGCGATGAAGCTTTGATCAAAAGGTTCGCCCCGCTTTTCCTTGAGGGCATCGACTTCCCGGGCGGTTCCGGGAGCCAGCCGGGCCGGGAGCATGACCCCCTGCCCGGCGGCCAGTTGGCGCAATTGCCGAAGGGTTTCGTGATGAGTCGCGGCCAGTTCCTTCCCCCGGGCGCGGATTTCGCGATCGCGCCCCTGCACGGCGGCCAGTTCGCCCAGCGCCATGGCAAACTGGTTGAGCTGGGCGAGATCCTGAAGAAAGGCCTGATCGGACTGGCCGAGGCTGTTGTGCGGCGGGCGGGTATCGCTTTCGCTCCGGCCCCGGCCGCTTTCCGCGGAGAGGGCGAGAAGAAGCGCGGCGAGCAGGGTGACGGCGGCGGCGGTGAAAGGGTTCGGCTTCATGCGAGTGGCGGCGGGCGGTGGGTTCTCTCGCGCCTCTGGAATTTCGGGAACCGTTCGGGCGGCGGACGTTTTGATTGCCCACCGACCCCTTTTTCGGGGATGCTCCGGCGAACCTATGCTCCTATCTCCTGAAAAACCGATCGCGGGGCTGCTCACTCCGCTCTTTGCCCTGCGCTCCGATCACGACCTCGGCATTGGCGATACCGATGCGCTACGGGAGCTGGTGGTCTGGGCGCGCAAGCTCGGGTTTTCGCTCGTCCAGTTGCTGCCGATCAACGAAACGGGAAACGATCATTCGCCCTACAACGCCATCTCCTCGGTCGCCCTCGACCCGGCGACGCTGGCGCTCACCCCGGAGCGGGTGCCTGATCTCGATCCCGCCGAGCGTGCGGCGATCCTAGCGGAGAGCGATCCCGCCGCGTTGCGGGAGGGGCCGGTCGATTACGCGCGGGTCAAGCCGCTCAAGCGGCGTCTGCTGGAGGCGGCCTTCGCCCGGTTCGAGGTGCGGGCCTGGCGCACCAACGCCCGCCGGGCGCGGGAATTCCGCCTCTGGTGCGGGCAACAGTCCGGCTGGCTCGAAGGGTACACGCTCTTCCGCGTCCTGATGGATGAAAACGGTGGCTCGGAGATGTGGGACCGGTGGCCGCAGGCGCAACAGACACTGGAGAGCGCCCGGGGCTGGCTCGCCTCGCTAAGCGCCCGGCGGCAGCGGGAATGGGAGCGGCGGCGGCGTTACCACGCTTATGTGCAATGGATCGCCTTTGGCCAATGGGAAGCGCTCCGGCGCTTCGCCGGGGAACACGGCGTGGCGCTCATGGGCGACGTCCCGATCGGCGTGAGCTACTACGGGGCCGATGTTTTTTCCCAGCCCGGACTCTTCAATCTGGAATGGTCGGGCGGGGCTCCGCCCGAGCGGGTGTTTCAGAGCGATCCTTTCACGGAAAAATGGGGCCAGAACTGGGGGGTGCCGATGTACCGGTGGGGACGCCACCGGGAAACGGGCTTCGCCTGGTGGCGGCAGCGGGTCGCGCGGGTGCGCAATCTCTTTCACCTCTTCCGGGTGGATCACGTCCTCGGTTTCTACCGGATGTACGGCTTCCCGTGGCGGCCCGGGGAAAACGGGACGTTCCTGCCGCTCTCCGAAGAGGAGGCCCGGGAACGCACCGGGGGCAGCCTGCCGCATTTCATTCCACGCGACGACGACACCCCCGAACATCGCGAGGCGAACCGGCGCGAGGGAGAGGAGATCCTCCGCACCCTGCTGGAGGAGACGGGGCCGCACCGGCTCATCGGCGAAGACCTCGGCGTGGTGCCGGACTACGTTCGCCCCAGCCTGCATTCCATGGGCATCGCCGGGTTCAAGATTCCCCAGTGGGAACGCCGCCCGGACTGGAGCCTCATCCCCGGCGGGGAATACGAACGGCTCTCCATCGCCACCTACGCCACCCACGATCATCCCCCGCTGGCGGCTTTCTGGGACGGGATGTGCGCCGCCGCCTGGGCCGGGGACGAGCATCAACGCTGGGAACTCGACCGGCTGATGGCCTTTGCCGGGATTCACGAAGCCCGCCACTATGACGACGGCATTCGCGAGGCGCTCCTTGGCGCGCTCTTTCGCAGCAACGCCTGGATCGCCGTGGCGATGATCACCGACCTGCTCGGGAGCCGCAAGCGCTTCAACGTCCCCGGTTCCGTGGCACAGACGAACTGGAGCGAACGCCTGAACCGGACCGTGGCCCAGTGGAGCCGGGAGGAAACCCTGCGGCTCGAAGGGATCGTCCGGCTTCTGCGCGAAAGCGGGCGGGCCTGAGCAAACGGGATTATTCGCCCTCGCCATCGCCCGTGGATGCGGGGGCTGCCGGCTCTCCGGCGGGAGCGGGCGCGACCGGAGCCGCCTCCGGGATCTCCGCCGGTTCTTCCTCCGGGGGAGTGGATGCGGGATCGCGCAGTTGATGAAGAAAATCGCCCATTTCCTCCACCTGCCCCGGGAAAGCGACGATGTAGCCGTTTTTCTCCGTCCCGCGAACCGCCACCGCCCAGCTCCCGTGCTGGTAGAGATTCCAGCGCGGGCTGTTCTCCGTGAGGCGCGGGCGGGTTTCAGGAAAAACGAAGAGAACGGAATCGCGCTGCTTGAGGGCCACCTGAGCGATCGGCAACCCCTGAAAGCGGGAGAGCCGACACCCCACCGCCATGGCGTTTTCCAGTTCGGGCGGCACCACGAAATTGTCGTATCCCTTGAGCAGGAACCAGTCCGCAAGCGTGCCGGTCGGCTTGAGCGGGACCGGCTCGAACTCCGCCCCCGCTCCGCCCAGCGAAGTATCCACCAGTTCCATCGCCCATTCCCGGCCCGGGAATTCGTCCATCTTGTGCATGGCGAAGAGGATCAGCACCCCCAGCACCACGATCAACGCGATGGCGATGGCGAGCATCGCCGGCTGGCGCAGCAGCGAACGGAGCGCGGGCGGGGGCGGCGGCTTGAATTCCGGCAGGTAAAGATCGCCCGGCGGGATGATCCGCTCCACCTCCGCGTGGAGGGGCTCATCAAACGCTTTCTGGGTGGCGAGGTGCGGGGCCTCCTTGGGATTCTGGCGCGCCTTGGTCACGGCGCGTTCCACGGCCCGGTTGTCCTCCTGCCAGGGGCGATGCAGCGACACCCGCGGGTCCGCCGGGAAACGGACGCCCGGGGCGAGCATCTCCCGCGCCCGCGTCACGGCGTGGGCGAGCGCGGCGGGGCGCAGCTCCAGCAGTTCGGCCAGTTCGTCCGTATCGTTGGCGGCGGTCTGGAAAAGGGCATAGGCGCTCCGGGCCGGTTCCGAAAGCGCGGCGATGGCCGCGAGCTTCCCCTCCCCCGCCGCCGGGGTTCCCTCCGCACGGCACTGGTTGCGAATCCGCCGCACCAGCCAGCGGCGCCAGCTTGAGGCATTGCGAAAATGGGACGCCTGCTCGGCGCCGGTGGCGATCACCTCCTGAAGAATCCGGGTCGCCTCCGCCGCATTCCCCGTCAGCAACAGCGTGAAGCGATACCATTGCAGATGCGGAAGGGGGCGGCTGGTCGGCGATGAGGGGGGAGTATCCAAAACAAGGCAAACGGTTCCCTTTCCAATAAAGCAACCCGGGAGACTCATCAACCCGAATTACCGCAGGAGGGAAAGGAGAAGGGTTCCCTATCTCGACCCTCGACACAACGAAAATTCCGTGAAATCCTCCCCCCGTATCTTTTTCAAACACCGTGGGAGCTTCCAAACATATCTTATTTGTCTGTACCGGGAATATCTGCCGCAGCCCGATGGCGGAGGGGCTTTTCCGGAAGGCCGTCGGAAATCACCCGGACATCACCGTCTCCTCCGCGGGCGTGGGCGCTGTCGACGGGCAATCGCCGAGCACCCATTCGGTAACGGCGCTCCGGGGGCGGGGCATCGACATCTCCGGGGTGCGCAGCCGGGCGCTGACCTCCGCGATCGTCAGCCGCTCCACCCACATTTTCGCCATGACGCGGGGGCACTTCGACCTGATCCTCACCTTCTTCCCCGAAGCGGCGGAGCGCACCTACCTCGTCCGCGAGTTCATGCCGCAGGCGGGCGACATCGCCGACCCGATCGGCCAGGGGCCGGAGGTTTACCTCCGGTGCTGCGAACAGATCGAGGCCGCCATCCCGAGCCTTCTTGATTTTATCCTAAAAGACCAACCATGACACTCCCAACCCAACCTCTGCGCATCGCCATGGCCGCTGATCATGGCGGTGTGGAACTCAAAAAGGCGATTCACGACGCTCTTGCCGAAAAAGGCTACACGGTGACCGATTTCGGGGCGTTTACCCAGGAATCGGTCGATTACCCCGATTATTCGGAACCGGCTTGCCAGGAAGTGATCGCAGGAAAGGCGGATTTCGGCATCCTTTTCTGCAAAAGCGGGATCGGCATGAGCATCGCCGCCAATCGCCACCCGGAGATCCGCGCCGCGCTCATCCAGGAGCCCGAGGACGCCGCGATCACCCGGGAACACAACGATTCCAACGTTCTCTGCCTTGCCGCGAAGCACACCGACGAGGAGACGGCAAAGGCGATCGTGGATCGCTTTCTGGCCACCCCGTTTGCCGGGGGACGCCATCAGCGCCGGGTGGAAAAGCTCAATCATACCGGGGAAACCAACGGCATTCCCCTGGAGCAGAGCGATCCCGAAATCTACACCGCCATCCGTGAAGAGGCGAAGCGCCAGTTTGAGAACATCGAGCTGATCGCCTCGGAGAACTTCACCAGCCGCGCCGTCATGGAAGCGCAGGGCTCCTGCCTCACCAACAAATACGCGGAAGGCTACCCGGGCCGTCGCTGGTACGGCGGGTGCGAGCATGTGGACGTGATCGAGCAGCTTGCCATCGACCGGGCGCGCGCCCTCTTCGGCGGCGAACATATCAACGTTCAGGCCCACTCCGGGAGCCAGGCGAACATGGCCGTCTACTTCTCCGTGCTCCAGCCCGGGGAGCGGATTCTGACCATGGACCTCTCCCACGGCGGGCACCTCACCCACGGCAACCGGGCGAACTTCTCGGGCCGCTTCTTCGAGGTGAGCCACTACGGGGTGAGCCAGGAGGACGAACGGATCGACTACGACGCGCTGGCCCGCCATGCCGCGGAGTTCAAGCCGCGCATGATCACCGCCGGGGCTTCCGCCTACCCGCGCGTGATCGACTTCAAGCGGATGCGCGAGATCGCCGACTCCGTGGGGGCGTACCTTTTCGTGGATATGGCGCACATCGCGGGGCTGGTGGCGGGGGGCATCCACCCGAGCCCCGTGGACCTCGCCGATTTCACGACGACAACCACCCACAAGAGCCTGCGCGGCCCGCGCGGGGGGATCGTCATCTGCAAGGAGCAGTACGCGAAGGGGATCAACGCCCAGATTTTCCCCGGCGTGCAGGGCGGCCCGCTCATGCACGTGATCGCGGCGAAAGCGGTCTGCTTCAAGGAAGCGCTCTCGCCGGACTTCAAGACCTACGCACGCCAGATCGTCAGCAACGCGCAGGCGCTGGCCGGGCGGCTGGCCGGAAACGGCTACCGGATCGTCTCCGGCGGCACGGACAACCACCTCATGCTGGTGGACCTCCGCCCCAACGGGCTCAACGGCAAGCTCGCGCAGGAAACGCTCGATCAGGCCGGGATCACCGTCAACAAGAACGGCATTCCCTTTGACACGGAGAAGATCACGCTCGGGGGCGGCGTCCGCGTCGGCACCCCGGCGGTGACCACCCGCGGCATGAAGGAAGAGCAGATGCTCGCGATCGGCGACCTGATCCACGAAGCGCTGACGGGGCGTGAAAACGCCGCGACGCTTGCCGAAGTGCGCGAGAAAGTGCGCGCGCTCACGCGCAACTACCCGCTGCCGGGATAGGAAACCGCTTTTTACCCGATGCGCCGCAGATTCCCCGGAGTCTGCGGCGTTTTTTTCTCCCCTCCCCCGCCGCTACTCGCTGAAGTCCGAGCATGAACGGACGCGGCGGAACGCAGCCGGGTTGTAATACCGGAAATGGGTCAGCCCCTGACGGACGATCTCCATCGTGTTGCGGTCCACGATCTGAAAATAACGATCCGGCTCGTCCAGAAGGTTATCAAGCGCCTCTTCCAGAGATGAAAAGGAATCCATGAAATCGTGGAACCCACCCAGCGGGCGGTTCACATAGTAGGTGAAGACGAGGTAGCGGCGCATCAGGATAAACCGGAGGAGGAGATCAGGTTGACCCCTCTTCCATCGCCTCTCCGCCCCCGCTTGTCAATGGATCGGACGCGTTTTTTTTCGCGCGCTTTTCTTACACAACGACTCAACACAACGACTCAAATCGGCGTAAAAGGCGCTTTTTGGCCCAAAACGGCGCTCTTCAGGCGTCCGAATTAAAGCTGGCTGCGCAGGATTCCGAAAACCGCCGTGTTATCCATGAACCCGTTGATCGGCTCGGAGCCGGGGCCGCTGCCGATGAGGATCATATCCCGGGCGGAATGAATGGCGTGCGGCGCTTCATAGGCGGCCGGTTCGGAGCGGGCCGGGCGGGCGGGCGGGGCCGCGGGCTGTCCCGGGGCGGGAACCGGCGGCTCCGGGGTCGCCTCGCCCGGTGATCCGGCGGGCCCGGTGCTCCAGGTGATGGAAGGGTAGCCGCTGGCGTTCGTCCCCAGAAGGGCGACCCCGCGGTCGTCGCGCAACGGGTAGCCGTTGAGGGTCATCCCGCCGACATCCTGCTTGCCGACGGCGATGACGAGCGTCTGCTCTCCGGCATAACGCCGGGCGAGCGCCAGGGCGCGGTCGAACTCCAGCGTTTCCGAAAGCACGCGATCCCCGTCATTGGCCTGCGCCGCCCGGGCGATCGCCGCGCAATCGACCACCAGGAGATAACCGCTCCGGTTCGTCTGAAGGAACTCGATCGCCCGGCGCACCATGTCTGAAAGGGATGGCTGCTGGCTGCCGCTCTCCACCTCCGAGGAGTAGGCGAGGTGTTCATTGGAAAAAATCCCGACCAGCGGGCCGCTCAGGAAAGTCGGCATGTTCTCAAGCTCCGCCTTCGTCCGCACCGGCGCGTAACCCTTGCCCCGGAGTTCCAGCCAGAGGTCGCGGCCATCGGTCCGTTTCCCTCCCTTGCTCTCCGGGGTGAAGTGGTCTAGCCCGCCGCCCAGGGCGATATCGACCATCGCTTCGCTCAGAAACTGTTCGGCGATGGCGTCTTCGTCATTCGGGTCCGTCGTGTGCGCGTAGAAGGCGGCAGGCGTCGCGGCGGTCAGGTGGCCGGTCGTCACCAGCCCCGTGGCCCGGCCCGATTCCCGCGCCAGGGCGAGGATCGACTGGAGCATCTTCCCGTTCGGGTCCACGGCGATCGCCCGGTTGTTCACCTTCACTCCCGTGGCAATGGCGGAGGCCGCCGCCGCCGCGTCCGGGACGGCAAAGTCATTGGCGTCATTGCGGACGAGCGCCAGCCGGGAGAACTGCTCGACGGTGAGCCGGTTGCTCCCGCCCCCTTCATAGAGGCGCGCGGCGGTCAGCGTGTTGGTGGAAAGCCCGTCCGAGAGAAAGACGATGATGCCGAACGGCTTCTGAACCACCCAGGTTCTGAAAAAGAAAACGCCGAAGGCAATAAATACGAGCAGACAGAAGAGAGCGAGCAGTCGGTTTCGCAGTTTCATCCACGCTTAAGAAAAGCAGGATTCATCCGGATGAGAAGCGCGAACTGCAACAAAGAGGCCCTTCTCCCCCCGGTGAAGCAATCGCAAACGCTGTTTCACCAAACGTTTAAATCCTGATTTTTTCGCTTGCAACCTGATCGTTTGCACGGATTTTTACCGCGCTTCGCAATCAGGGTGTTGCTGATCCGGCAACGATGGTTCCCCTGCCGCGGGCTCCCTTGCTGGACCTATGAAAAAACTCACGCCTCTGTTCCTTCTCGCGTTTCTCACCGGCTCCGCGCTGCTTCACGCCCGGCCGGAATTCCGCTCCGCCCGCCGGGCTCCCACTCCGTACGATCGTTACATGGGCTCGGTCAACTCCGTTCTCCGCTCCCTGGACGGGCGGAAACCGAGTTTCAACCAGGTCGCCCGGCTCCTGCGCCAGGGGTATGATTTCCGCTACGTTTACGAGACTCCCTATGTGGCCCCGACCCCGGCCCAGACCGAGTCCCGGCGCGCCGGGGACTGCAAGGCGAAATCGCTCTGGCTCGCGGACCGGATGAACGATCCCTCCGTCCGTTACGTGATCGGCAAGGCCCGGGCGGACTCGCCCATCAGCCACGCCTGGCTGATGTGGCAGTACAACAACCAGTGGTGGGTGCTCGACCCGACCAACTCGCCCAACCCGATCCCGGCCAGCCGCGTCCGGCCCGGAGAATACACGATCACCTATTCCTACTCGCGGGACGGCTCCTACCGGCACAGCCCGGCCGGTGGCTATGCGCCGGTGGCGGGGCGGCGGCGGTAGGGTGCCGCGGATCAGCGTGCCGTTTTTTCACTTCCGGGTATCCGCCGCGGGAATGGATTCCACCGAACCCTGCCAGAAGGCGATTCGCTCCCGCCGCCAGGTGTAGGAAACGGCCATCCCGACCTCCGTCGGGATGATGGCAGGGTAAATGTACTCGCCCGGGTCTGTCTCCAGATCGCGCCGGTGCGTCCAGCTCCGTCCGTTGTCGGAAGAGAGGAGAATGGAGAGCGGCGTGTGATTTCCGTCCTCCGGCTTGCCGATCGGGTTGCAGATGAGCGCCAGCCTTCCATCCGCCAGAAGCGTCACATCGACTCCCTTGTTGTTGTTGGGAAGATCAATGGCCTCCATTTCCGACCAGTTCCGCCCTCCGTCGGTTGAATCGCTCCGGCACATCCGCCCGCAGGTGCTCCGCAGGAGCATATGAACCGTGCCGGGCCGCGACTCCCAAAGCGTGGGCTGGATGACGCCCAGCCCCGGGATTTTTTCCGGATCAAGCGGCAACAGCGGGCCGGGTTGAAAGGTGAACCCTCCGTCGTCGCTCCGATCAATAAAAGCACGCCAGACGTGACGGCCATCCTTCGCGCTTTCATCGGAGCCGGGGGCCAACACCGTGCCGTCGGCCAGCACGATCGGCTTGCAACGCACCGGCCCCCGGGCGATCCCATCCCCGGAGATGAGTTCAGCGGGGGCGCTCCAGGTCCGGCCTTCATCCCGGGAATGCATCATCCAGGTGCGCCACGCGTAGGGCGAGGGCCCGATCTTGAAATAGAGAATCAGCGGCCCGGCGGGTGACTGGAAGAGGACCGGATTCCAGTGCGGCTCGTCGCTGAGTTTGGCCGCGAGCCGGGGCGGCATCCACGCGCCCTGACGGCGCTCGCTCAACCAGATGCCGACATCGGGATGTTTTTCTCTGGTCCCCCCGAAATAGGCGATGAGGAAGCCGTTGTTGGGCAACCGGACCAGGGAGGAGGCATGGCACTGGGCAAACGGGCGTTCCTCGCCGAAGGCAAACTCCCGCGTTTCCCGCTTGTGCCGCAGGTATTGGCCATAGCGGGAGAGATCCAGCGCTTGCCCACCCTCCTCCAGCCGGGCCTGTAACGGACGGATGTCGATCGCGCCCACCGCATCGGCGTTCTGCCGCAGGTATTCGTCCGCGGCCAATCCGGCGGCGAAGCCCATCTGGGCGGCGGTGGCCATGACGCGGAAGGAACTCATCGCCATCTGGTCCCCCGAAGCGCCGCGCCCCGGGACGAGAAGGTTCCTGGCTCCTTTGGGAATGAGGCAACGCAACGGAATCTGGTACGGCTCCACCATGGTGGTGATCCCGGTCCCGGCCCGTTCCATCCGGTCCGGCCAGTGATAATCGAAATGGTAGGTGCCGACGGCGACCGCGTCGGCAAAGACGGCGCCGGAGGAGACCTCGTCCCGCGTCAGAAAATGTTCCCCGAGGATGGAGCGTTCCTCGCGGACACCGATATGCCGCGAAACCGAGGCGAGAACGTAATTTTCGTAACGTCTCTGCCGGTAGCCTTTCGTCTGGAGGTGGTAGATGAGCCCCGCCATCTGCCGACGGGCAAACATTTCCGCATGCGAAAGGCTCAGCGGATCGGCGGCGTCGAAGCCGACGACTTTCATTTTAACCTCCATTTTTCCGCTCGGGAAATGATGCAGGGAGGTCATCGGGAGCGCTTCATCCCCCTCCCAGGCCGGCGCACCCGGCGGGAGAATCGGTTTCGCCGGTTTTCCGCTATCCCACAGCGTGAAATAAAGACTCATCGGGAGTTGTTCATTGGCCCCGAGATGGTTCACCGGAAAACCGGCCTTGAGCGGGACAATGCACCGGCCCGAGGCGTCCACCACGACCCGCGCGGCAACCGTCCGCAGGCCGTCGGCGGTAGCGACGAGCACCTCGTTCACCCGGCCTCCGGCGGCTTTGGCATCCACCACCACGGCGTGAAACAACACCTCCACCCCCGCCTCCGCCACCATCTCCTGAAGGAAGAACGCGCACCATTCCAGATCGTAAGGCCGCCGGTCGGCAGTCGGTTCGAACGGGGCGATCAGATCGTGCCGGGCCAGCCGCCGGACCAATTCCCCGAATATCCCGTTCACCCGCGCGGTATCTCCGCAAAAACCGGCCACGCCGCCCGCCGTTCCCTGCCCTCCCAGAACGTTGCCCGGTTCCACCAGCAGGACGGAGCGCCCGGCTTTCCGCGCCGCCAGCGCGGCCATGGTTCCGGCCATTCCGCCGCCGGTTACGAGGAGATCAACCGAATGCTTTTGCAGAGTTTCGTTCATGATTTTTTCGGGTTGGAAATGGTTTCGAGGCGGCGGCGGATTTCCGGCAGGCGCTGCGCGACGAGCGCCCGCTGCTCCGCCGTGAAAGGCAGCAACGGCTCCGCCATGAGATCATGGCAGACGCCTTCAAGCGCCAGAGCGCATTTGATCGCCTTGAGGGTTGCCGACCCGCGCTCGCCGATGCGGTAAAGGGCCTCGTGGATCATCATGACGGCTTCCTGCAAGGCGATGACGCGGTCGCGGTCTCCCGCCCGGGCGGCCTCATAAAGGGCCACATAGAGGCGGGGAAAAAGATTGGCCCCGCCACAGACCCCGCCGTCCGCGCCCAGGAGGACCGCCTCGCCGAGCAGTTCCTCGCTTCCGGCAAGCAGGGAAAAGTTGCGCCGCTCCCGGGCCAGCATTTTGACCCGGTGGAAATAAATCCGATCGCCGGAGCTGTCCTTGAGCCCGACGATGCCCGGGATCTCCATCGCCCGGCGGACGGTTTCGGGCTCGATAGCCACCCTGGTATGGCTCGGGATGTTGTAAAGCGTGAGCGGCAGGGGCGATTCGGCCCCCAGGCGCGCGAAAAACCGGAACAGCTCCTCCTGCCCGAGCGGAAAATAATAGGGCGGGGCCGCCACCACCCCGGAGGCCCCGGCTTCGGCGGCGTACCGGGCAAGCCAGAGGGATTCCCCTGCAATCGTATGGGTGATCCCCACCACCACCGGCACCTGCCCGGCCACCTGGGCGCAGGTGCGTTCGATCACGGCCCGCTTGAGGCGATCGCTCAGGCCCGGAGCCTCCCCCGTCGTCCCGAGAATAAACAATCCGTGGACTCCCCCTTCAAGGAGACGCCTGATAAGCCGTTCCAGCCCCGCGTGATCGAGTTCATCCCTGCCGGAGAGCGGGGTGACCACGGGAGGAATGATCCCCCGCAACCGCATCCCGCCCGAATCGCCCCATTCTTTTGGTTCCGATAGCATGGGCTCATCATGCCTCTCTCCCATCCTTCCGGCTACGGTAAGATCGACCAAACCGATGGGATTATCCGCTCAAAATGCATGGGGCGTTTGACTGTTCGGAAAATGCGGGAGATAACGCTCCCCATGATGTTCCAGGAAGACGCCGGGCACGATCCGGCCCTCCAATACGGGCAATGCCGGAAGCTCTGCCGGAAACTTTCCGCGATCGTGACACCCTTCGACTATGCCGGGCGGCAGGTGCGCGTTCACAGTATTCACTGGTCGGAAGAGCCGCCCGAGTCGGAGGCAGTTGTTCATCGGCACTCGTTCTATGAGGCGATTCTCACTGTCTCCGGTCGGGCGCGGGAGACCACCGGCTCCCGGCAGGATCTCACGCAAGGAACGTTGCAGTTGCACCCGCCCGCCACCCCTCACGGCTGGATCTCACCTCAAACGGGGATCACCCGCCTGGGAATAAGCCTTTCGATCCATCCGCGCGTCCCCTTTGGAAAAAAGACCCACTGGCCGCGCAAGGCGGAAGCGCTGGCGGAACTTTCCGCTCTTTTTCAGGAAGTCGATACCGATTCCGCGGCAAGGGGGGAACGGGTCCGGGCGCGGCTCCTGCTTTTTCTGGGGCACTTTTTCGATTTGCTGGATTGGCCGCGGGAGAACCGCGAAGCCCCGGGCGAGGACGGCGTCTGGTCTCTTTCCGAAACGGTGAATCGTTTTCTGGCCGATAATTTCAACCAACCGTTATCGCTCGATGATGTGGCGACCATGGCGGCGGTCAGCGTCGCCACCCTGACCCGGCGCTATCGGCAGGAAACCGGAATCTCGATCATGGAGCGGCTCAACCGGTTGCGGATGGAAGCCGCCGCCGGCTACCTGGGGGAAACCGGAATGCTTGTGGAAGAGATCGCGGCGCGGACCGGCTTTTCCGATCCATCCTATTTCTGCCGCTGCTTCCGCCATTTTTTCCGGCAAACCCCCGGGGAATATCGCACGGCCAAGGCCGCTCACCGCAGCCCTACCGCAACGGCCCGGGGAGGGCCTTTTCCGTGAGGCGAATCTGGCGGGAGGCAAGCTCCTGCTTCAGCCGCGGCGAGGCGATTCCCGTGATGACGAGATGGACCTCCCCGTGCGGTTTTTCACCCTTGAAGCGGTCGCGAATCCGGTCGCTGAAGGCCGCCGCCGAGCGGCTCCAGCAGGCGTAGTCCCATTCCAGCGGGATGACGAGCCCGCCATCCGCCCGGAAGCAGACCGGCAGGCTTTCGATCACCGTGATGGATTGCAGGCGCTCCTGCTCGTGAATCCGCGCCATGAGGCTGGCGCTCCGCATGTAGAAAATGGCGTCGGCTTCCTCCGAGGCATCGTTGGCCGCGGCCACGAACGCTTCCCGCCCTTTCACACCGGAGAGCCTGCCGAGGGAATCGACCAGCACCGTCTGGTAAACCGGGGAATAGGCGGGATGCGCCAGAAAACGGGCCACGGTTTCCCCGGAGACCCCCATCTTCCGGAGCAGTTCGCCGTTTTTCTCCCGCAGATCGACCGGATTGAGATCGCGCAGCGCCTGCGTGGCCGAACTGCTCAGGTTCACGCCGGTGGCGACCTGCCCGAGGGTGCCGCCCACCGGGAGCAGGGCCGCCGAGAAGGTCATCTTGCCCGCGTACGCCGCCCAGGCCACGCCGTTAAGCTCCTTCTGCAAGGTTTCGTTGGAGGTGTACGGGTTGATGCCGAGTTGGGCGCAGAGGTCGCGCTTGGCCTGTGAAAAGCCGATGGCGGATTGAAGCGAAGTGTCCTCGTATTCGTTCTTCGGGCGGCCATCCATCTTTTCTTCGATCGAGCGGCCCGCCCGGTTGAGAACCTTGAAGATGCCCCGGGGAACGCCCGCAACGGTCTTGACCGGGTGTTTCGCCAGATCGCCCGCGAGTTGAACGGGGCTTTTGGCCGCTTCCTTGAGCGCTTCGAGATAAAGATCGCTCTTGGAAATCTCCTCCAACTGGTCCAGCGCCTTGATCTCGCGCACGCGCGTCTCCAGTTCGTAGTTTCCTTCCGCGTAAAAGGTACCGTAGGAGGAACGGATCGTGTAGCTGTTGCGCCCCAGGTAAGTCGGGACCGGGCGGTCCACGGTGAAGGAGGAGCCCTGAAGGAATTCCGGGCGCAGGAGGGCATCCGCCTGAAGCACCGGCGGACGCTCGAAACCGTCGGCAGGCGCTGGCGCCACCGTCCCGGAAGAGGAGAACGGTTCGATGACGTCGGGCGATTGGGCCCGGAGGGTGAAGCCGATCCCCAGAAGCGGGAGGCAAAGAAGCAGCGCGTTTCTCGAAAGCATAGGAGCGCCACTCTATGCAAGGGCAAGGAAGTCCGTCAAACCCCGTTCCCGAAAGCGGGCCGCCCCGTCGGTGTGGCCGGGCTGGCCGGTTTGGCCGCCTTCCTACCGGCCCACGACGGAAACCACCACCGTGCGCCGATGCGGTGCGCGCCGGTGCTCGAAAAGGAAGATCCCCTGCCAGGTGCCAAGCTGCATCCGCCCGTCCGCGATCGGGATGACCTCGCTGGTCCGGGTGAGCACCATCCGGATGTGGGAGGTGGAATCGTCCGCTCCTTCGGCGGTATGGACGAAGTAGCCGGTGTCCTCCGGCACGAGGCGCTCGAAGTACGCTTCCAGATCGACCCGGGCCGAACGGTCCGCGTTTTCAAAGATGATCAGGCTGGCGCTGGTATGCCGGATAAAGACGGTGACCGTTCCGGCTTCAATCCCCGTGGCGCGGACGATCCGGTCCACGGTCCCGGTGATCTCGTAGGTTCCCTTGCCCCGGGTGGCAAGGTCGAAGGATTCCGTATGGGCAATCATGACGATTTCCGCTCCGGAACCGGTCCCGCATCGGAGCCGCCGCATCACCGTTCCGGTTTAAATCAAACAGCCACTGCCCGCAGAAACCGCGAAGCAGTGGCTGTTTTAGGGGGGTGGCGCCAAATTCAGGAGTTGAAGCGAAACTTCATCTTGATGCGCTTGGCGTTGGCGCGGGCCTTGCGCTTGGTCTTCTGCGTCGGGGTTTCAAAGGCGCGGAGGCGGCGGACTTCATCCATCAGGCCCTCGGCGTCAATTTTGTTTTTCAGGCGCTTGAGCGCACGATCAATCGGTTCCCCTTTGCGAACAACAACTTCTGGCATATATTCTCCTTTTCGGGCACGGGCCCCTCAACTGGCTCTGTTTCTGGCAGTATCTCTACGAATCTGGACTTGGAAGTGGATGGTTTGGCCCGGTTCCGGTAACGGCCCGGCCCGGTATCGGCACGATCCCCGTATCGAGGATCGCCACCGGATAACCGGCGCCACCTGACACGATGAAACGCGGCGCGTCAAGCATGTTTACCCGGCGCGAATGGGGAATCTAGGCAATCGGCTCCTGCGCGTCAATACGTCGTTTAACTTTTTTTACCTCCGCCCATGATGCAGCCCGGAGGTCAGGTTGAAGACCGCCGCCAGGATGCCGAAGACGACCAGCCCCACCACCACGGCGATGATCACGATGACCAGCGGCGGAACGAGCGAGGTGACAAAGCGGACCTGTTTGTCCAGCTCGCGTTCGTGCACGTCGGCGATCATCCCCATCGTCTCGGAAAAACGGCCGGTCTGTTCGCCCACGGCCATCATGTCGAGGAAGAGCGGGGGGAAGAGCTTTTGCTGGCGCAGGGCGTTGGAGAGGCTCGTCCCCTCCACCACCATCTGGCGCACCTCCACCATCCGCTCGCGCACCCATTGGTTGCCGGAGATGTCTTCGAGGAGTTCGAGCGATTTGAGCAGCGTCACCCCGTTTTCCGAAAGGGTGCCGAGGGTCCGGGCAAACTGGGCGTAAAACCGGTAGCGCGGGATGCGCGAAAACGCCGGGAAATGCCAGAGGGCGCGGTCCCAGAGAAGGCGGCCCTCCGGGGTCCGGGTGAAGCCGCGCCAGAGCGCAACCGCCGCGGCAAGCAGCACGGGAATGACCCACCAGTACCCTTTGAAAAGCTCGTAAACACTCAGCAGGATCTGCGTCGGCAGCGGAAGTTTCTGGCCCGTGGAGGTGAAAAAGCCGGTGAGTTGCGGCACCATGACGGTGATGAAAATGATGATCAGCCCGATCCCCGCGACCACCAGCACCGAGGGATAGACCAGCGCCTGTTGCACCTTGTCCCGCAGATCCTTCACCCCGGCGAGATGCGTCACCAGCCGCCGGAGGATCTGGGAGAGCGAGCCGGAAGCCTCCCCCGCCGAGACCATGTTGACGTAGAGGGAGGAGAAGATGCCGGGGAAGTCCCGCATCGTCTGGGAAAGGCTGCGCCCGTCGATCAGGCCTTGATGCAGCGCCCCCGCCAGCGCCTTGAGCCGGGGCTGCTGAAGCCGCCCGACGAGGATGGAGAGCCCTTCGTTGAGCGTCATCCCCGCCGAAAGGAGGTGGGCAAGCTGTTCGGTGAAGAGGAAGAGCTGGGGGAGCGGCAGCGTGGTGAGCGGCTGCCCGGCGGCGGACGTCGGCGCCTCCCTGCCGGAAGCGGAGCCTTTGCCCGAGGGGGTCACCGGATCGAGGCGGATCGGCACGCAACGGCGCGCCTCGATCTCCCGGATCGCCGCGGACCGGTCCCCGGCCTGAAGCGTCCCGCGGACGAGACTCCCGTCCGAACTCCGGGCCACGTAGTTGAAGTCAGCCATTGCGCGCCGTTCCCCGGGGTTCCGGAGGAAAAACAGGGGTTACATCATTCCAAGCTGCCCCTTGAAGATCCACGTCAGGGCTTTCACGCCGAGTTCGAGCAGGTTGAAAGGCTTGGCGATAAAGTCGTTCCCGCCGCTCAGGCTCGACTGCACCCGGTTCTGCACGGTCACCGCGCCGGTGAGGAAGACGACCGGCGTTTTCTTGTGCTCGGGCAGCTTGCGCAGGCGGGTGCAAAGCTCGAACCCGTTCATCTCCGGCAGCCCGACGTCGATAAAGATCAGGTCGAAGCGCTGTTCGTTGAGTACGGCGAGCGTCGTTTTCGGGTCTTCGGCGCAGGTCACTTTCAGGCCGACGAGTTCCATTGCGCTGCGGATGATCTTGCGGGCGTTCTGGTCGTCGTCCACCGCGAAGATGGTGGCCAGGTGCGGGTCCTTCGGCTTGGCGAGGTTCTTTTCCTGAAGCAGCGTGGCCAGGAAATCAAGCGACTGACTGACGGTTCGCAGCGTGGACGGGTTGATCTGCCCGGGGATTTTCATCAGGTCATCGAGCAGCGACTCCAGCGCGAACCCCATGGTGTGCACCGCCGTGAGGTTTGCCTTCGCGGTCTGTTCCGTCAGCGCGTGCAGGCTGGCCAGAAGCTGTTCGAGCAGGCTCGTCTCGCTCTGGTTCTTGATGAAAGCGTGCAGGTAACGGCGCATCCCGTTGAGGGAATCGGGCGCGGTTTCGATGATCTTGCGCAGCAGGGAGGGGTCCACCTCCAGCTTGATGGTCGTGGAGTTCTCCTGCCGCCGCAGTTGCGGAGCCGGTTTCATCGGGGCGACGGCCGATTCCTGCATCGTCGTCGGCGCAGGCGGCTCCGGAGCGGGAGCCACCCCAACGGGCATCGTAGGAACCGGCGGCGCAGTCGGCGCCACAGAGGCCGCCGGAGCGACCGCGGGCGGATCGCCCATCAGGCGCAGCGGAGCGGGGTTTGCGTAAGAAGGCAGCGGCGAAGACGCGGGCATGGGAGGAATGGTTGGTTCCACCGGAGCCGGGGCCGGAGCAACCGGGAGGACCGGAGCCGGGGGAGGCACCAGTTGCTGCACCTCCTGAGCCACCCGCAGGCTTTCGCGCTCTTTGCTGATGGCGATGATCTGTTCGTTGGCGGCGGCCAGCCGGGCCTCCAGATCGGCCAGCGCGGTCCGCGCTTCGTCGCGCTCGCGGGTGAGCTGATCCACGGCTTCCTGCGGCACGCCGCCCCGGCCCTTGCTCATGCCGAGAATTTGCCGACGCTGTTCGTCCAGCTTGGCCATGAGTTCCTGCCGCTGGTTCTGCTCCAGGACAATCTGTTTCTGGGCCTCGATCAAATCCCGCGAGACATCCTCGCAGACCTGCGCGGCGGCGTCCCGCTCCGTGTTGGCCACAGCCACCTGTTCCTCAAACTCCTTGAATTTCGCGGTCAGTTCCTCGTTGCCGGAGAGAAGCTCCGCATTGGTGGCGGCGATCTGCTCGCTGCGTTGCGCCTCCTCATCAAGCCGGGCGGCCATCGCGGAAGCTTCGGCGTCAGCCGCCTCCCGCTGACGGGAAAGCGCCTCCAGTTCGCTCTGGAGCGCGGCCAGCTTCGCCTCCCCTTCCCGCGCCTCGGCGGTGATCGCCTTGAGCGCTTCGTCAAGGGATTCCAGGCGAACCCCGGCGTCGTCGTACTGGGCCGCGAGCGCGTCGGCGCGGGCGGCGGCCTTGCTGCGTTCTTCGGTGAGGGTGGCGATCTGCTCCTTGAGCCCGGCCAGTTCCTTCTCCAGCGTTTCCGCGCGGGTGCCCGCCTCGGCGCGACCGGTTTCCAGCCCCTCCACCTGATGACGAAGCTGATCGCGCTCCGCCTCAAGCGTGCCGACCCGCTCGCGGGCATCCGCTTCCGCCTTCTCCAGCCGTGCCGTGATCGCCTGAATTTCCGCAAGCGCCTTGTCCCGTTCGCCGCCAACGGTCTCGTTTTGGGCCTTGAGACCGGCAAGCGATTTTTCCAGTTCGGCGTGCCTGGACGAAAGACCGTCGCGCTCCTGCGTGAGCGCTTCGAGCCGGGTGCGCAGGTCGTCCCGCTCCCCGGTGAGCCCCTTGATCTGCTCGCCCGCTCCCGCCTGCGCTTCCTTCAGGCGTGCGCTGATGGCTTCGATCTCCGCGAGCGCCTTGTCCCGTTCGCCGCCGAGATCGCCGACGGTTTTTTCCAGCTCCGACCGCCTCGCCGAAAGGGTATCGTGTTCCTGCGTGAGCGCTTCGAGCCGGGTGCGCAGGTCGTCCCGTTCCCCGGTGAGTCCCTTGATCTGCTCACCCGCTCCCGCCTGCGCTTCCTTCAGGCGTGCGCTGATGGCTTCGATCTCCGCGAGCGCCTTGTCCCGTTCCGCCGTGACGGCTTCAATGGTCGCCTGCCGGGCCGCCGTGGTTTCGCGCAGTTCATGGGCCGCCTTTTCGATCTTTTCCCGCGCGGCGGTGAGTTCGCACGCCTCTTTTTCCAGAATGGCAATCCGCCCGGCCGCCGCCTTTTCGCCTGCGACCGCCTCGGAATGATGCGCCTGAAGCTCCTGCACTCTGGCTTCCAGTCCGGAAATGGTTTCCCGGGCGGCGGCCAGTTCGCCGGTGATTCTTGCGATCCCGGCTTTCTCCGCCTTGCCCTGCTCTTGCAGACCGGTGTTTTCGCTCCGGAGGGTCGCGATTTCCTCCTGAAACCGCTTCGCCTCCCCGTGCGCTTTCTCCAGACGCTCTTCGGCTGCCTTGAGTTCGCCGGAAACCAATCCGATCTCTTCCCGTGCTTCCGTCAGGTGTTTGCGGGTCTCCTCCTGCTCCTGACGTAGCGTGTCGAGTTCGGCGGAAAGGTGTTCGCTCTGTTTGCTGGCGTGCTTCCGGTCGTGGGAAAGCTTTTCGAAGGCCTCTTTCGCCTTGCCAAGCTCTTCCTCCAGGGCCTGCGCCCGCTGGAGCGCCCCGGCCTTTTCCCCGGTGAGGGTTTCCACCTCGCCACGAATGGCCGCGATGGTTTGGCTGGCCGTCTCCTCCCGCTCCCCCGCAGCCAGAAGCCCGGCTTCGAGTTCCCCGTTCCGGCTCGTAAGGGTGGCCAGTTCGTCGGCCAGTTCCCGGGCGTGAGCCTCCGCCGTCTCCGCCCTTGCGGCGAGTTCCTTGTGCTGGGAACGGGCGTCGTTGAGTTCCCGGTCAAGGGTTTTGAGAACGGTCTGGGCCGCTTCCTGTTCGCGCTGAAGGTTCGCCAGCTTCGTCTCCTCCTCCTCAAGCTGGGAGGAGAGCTGCTCGTTGTGAAACTGGGCTCCCTCCTGAATCTTGTTGAGTTCGGAGACCTGGGCCTCGGCGGCGGTCGCGCGGGCCTCAAGCGCCTCCGCTTCGGCCTGGAGAGAATCGCGCTCCTCCACCAGAGAGGCGATCCGGGCCTCCCCTTCCGCGAGTTGCCGCGCAAGCTCCTCCTGCCCGGTGCGCGCGGCCTCCCCCTCCCGGGTGAGATTCTCGATTTCACCCTTGAGCTGGACGAGTTCCGCCGACAGGGCTTCGATCTTGGACTGCGCGCGAAGCTGCTGGCTGGAAAGCCGCGTGAGTTCCTCCCGCGCCTTGCCCGCGTCGTTTCCCGCCGCCTTTCCGGAAGCCAGGGCATGATCCCGCTCCTGTTCCAGCGCCTCAAGCGCTTCGAGCGCCTTGCGATGGGCTTGCTCCGCCTCCTTGAGCCGGGCGGAAACCGTTTCGGCTTCGGTATGCGCCTCTTCCCGGGCGCGGTTCAATTCTTCGATCCGGGCCTGCGCCCCGGTCAGTTGCGCCGCGGTTTCCTGACGCTCGCCCTCCAGTGCCTCCAGCCGTTTGCGGGTGGCGCTCAGTTCGTTGGAAAGGGATTCCTGCGTTCCGTCGAGTTGCCGGGACAGCGAAGCGACGTGCTGCTTTTGTTCTTCGAGCGCGGTGGCCAGTTGCTGACGCGCCAGAATCGCGGCGTCGAGCTCTCCGGCGCGGCTCTCGCCCTCCTTCTCGGCGGTCCGGAGCTTTCCGGCAAGCGCCTCCTGCTCCTTGCGGGTGGCAGCCAGTTCGGCCGCCAGCTTTTCACGCTCGGCGGCCTGCGCCTCTTTTTCACCGGTCAGCGCCTCCCGCTCCCGGGCGGCTTCTTCAAGGGCGGCCCGCAATTTCTCGCCCGCTTCCTGCGCCGCGAGCCGCGCCTTTTCGTGTTCGGCGGCCTTTTTCCCGAGCGCCTCCAGTTCCTTGCGGGCGGACGCGAGTTCCGCGAGAATGCCTTCGCGCTCTTTCCCGCCGGAGTCGCGCTCCTTCCGGAGTTCCGCCAGCGTCTTTTGCGTCGATTCCAGTTCCGCGTTCAGGTTTTTGAGCGATTCGCGCAACTGATCCCGCTCCCCGGTCAGGGTGGCGAGCTTCTTCTCTTCCTCGCGGGCCGTCTCCTTGCGGGCGGTCTCGCGCTCTTTCTCCAGCGTCTGCACCCGGCTCTCCGCCTTGGCCAGTTTGTCAGCCGCCCGGTCGAGCGCCAGACGAAGGGCGTCGCGTTCGGCGTAAAGGGAATCGCTCTCCTTCTGGATCTGGAGGCGGGCCTGCGCCGCGCGGGCATCGGACTGGGAGATCGCCTCGCGCGCTTCGCTCACCTCGGCCTCCAGCGCTTTCACCGCCGCCTCCGACTCCTTCAGTTTTGATTCCAGCTTCTCTCGTTTCTGAGAATCTTCCTCCGCCTGCTTTTTCCGGAGCGCCTCGGCCTTCTGTTGGGCTTCCTTCAGGGCATCCCGGGCGGCGGCCAACGCTTCCGCGTGGCGTTTCTCCCCCGCGGCGGCTTTCGCCTCGGCCTCTTTGAGGCGTTCCCCGGCTTTCCGGGCCTCGTTTTCGGCGGCCTCCACGGCTTCCTGATGCCGGTTCCGGAGATCGGCGAATTCCTGCCTTGCCCGGGCCAGTTCGGCGTTGGCGGCTTCGCCGCTCAGGGTCCGGTCTCCCGCTTCCTTGCGAAGCGCCTCCACTTCCTGCTCCGTGCGGGAAAGACGCCGCACAACGGTCGTTTTTTCCGTTTCCAGTGCCTCCAGCGCCGCTTCCTTTTCGTTCAGGCGGCGCTCGGATTCCCGGGTGGCTTCCAGAAGTTCGTCCCGCTGGCGGGTCAGGTCCGCGAGTTGGGCCCGGGGAGCTTCCACTTCCTTTTCCAGTTCCGTGATCCGCCCCTGAAGCCCGTCCCGTTCGCCGGTCAGCGTATCGTAACGGGTCTGAAGCTCCGCCAGCTTTCCGGTCGCCGCCGTGCCTCCGTCCCGGGCTGCCGCCCGTTCGCTGGTCAGTTTTGCGATCTCCTTGCGGGCTTCCTCCAGTTCCGCCGTCATCTTCCGGCTGCTTTCGCCCAGAAGGGAGTGCTGCTTGCTCAGGGAAGCGATCTGCTCCTGACAGAATTTGATCTCCGCCTCCAGATCGCGATTGCGCGTGGCCTCCTTGCGGGTTTTTTCGAGTTCCCCGGCCAGCGCATCGCGTTCCCTGCGGAGCGCCTCCGCCTCGGGGCTCCGGCCATTGGCCCCCTCCGCGATCAGCGGCACCCGCACTTCCGCCTTGAAGCGGCCTTCCACCCCCCCGAAACGGACCCGGTCGCCATCCTTCAGCTCGACTTCAATGATCGGCTGACCGTTAACGAACGTTTTATTGGTCGAATCGAGATCGCGCAGTTGATAGCGTTCCCGCTTCTTGAGAAGCTGGGCATGATGCCCGGAGATGGAGGGATCGGTGATCTGGATCTCGTTGTCGGGCTTCCAGCCGATGGCAACCTTCTCGCCCTCCAGGCGGTGGGTTACGGCGGGCTTGCCCGGAAGGTTGAGGATCAGCTTCCAGATCGTGGCCGCCTCCGCCGCCATCGTCGGCTTTTCCTCCGCGGGGCGAACCCGGAAAACGCACTCCACCGCACCGAAGCGGAGGTTGTCCGCGTCCCGGATCAGCGCCTCGTTCACCGCGCTGCCGTTGATCCAGCTCTTGTTCGTGGAGCCGAGATCCTTGAGCCGATACGAATTGCCTTCCCGGATCAGTTGCGCGTGGTGCCGGGAGATCGAGGGGTCCTGAATCTGAATCGTGTTATCTTTCGCCCAGCCAACGGTAACAACATCTTTGCCGGAGAGTTCGTGGGTAACAATGCCAGTATCGGGGAGGTGAATTTGCAGCGTGGGCATAGAAAAAAACGCCGGATGACTGTTAGCGCCGGGGGGAACGCCCCTGGCGGAAACCGTTGGTTGTCCGGGGAACAAGCAATGTGATAGGGGATCAGGGTGCGATTGAACAAGCTATACTTCCTTTCCCCGGGGATTGCAATGCCGTCAACGCCCCCGGGAGAATGCTCCTTTTCCTGAAGCAATTTTCGGGCTCGCCCGGGAGGAGCGCTCTGCGCGGCGGGGAAATCATCCGCCCTTTCGGCTTGGTCGGGACGAATTCCATTGTAAGAATTCGACATCGAAACCGCCCTCCCCATGGCCTTTCTTCCCCGAGTCCGCCCTCTTCAGTTCGTCCTTCTCCTCTCCCTGCTTGCGTCCGTCCCGGCCCGGGCGGGTTACAGGGATGAGATCGGCTACACCCGGCTCGTGCAGGAGCTTGCCGCCGCAGGCAAACCGCTCCCCGACGGCGCGGGGGTGACACTCAGCCATGTGGAGGCCGAAGACAAAGGGGTTAACGGCCGCTATACCCCGAATACCGCGGCCTATCCCGGGGTCACCTTCATCAACCGGAGCGCCACGGCCCGTCCGCCGACATCAAACTCCGACCATGCCAACGGCGTCGCCAACGGGATCTACGCCTCCAGCGCGATGGCCAACGGGATCACCGATGTGGACCTTTACTACGCCGGGCACTGGCTGGGCGGCGGGATGCTCGCGGGCGGCAACCCGGCGATCCCCCCGCAGACGGAGACGACCGACCTGAGCAACCACAGTTGGGTGGGAAACGGGGTGAACAACGCCGCCAGCCTCGCGTTCCTCAACCGGTTCGATCTTTCCATGGCGATGAGCAGCCACCTCGCCATCGTCGGCATCAACAACGGCTCCTCGGGTTACCACCTGCTGGGCGGGGCGTACAATCTGATCAGTGTCGGGATCACCTCCGGAGACCACAAGGGCCCGCCGGGTCCGCTCAACCCGGGCGTCACGGCGCCCCATATCGTGGCGCCGGCCAGTCACACCAGCTTCGCCACCCCGTATGTCACCGCGGCGGCGGCGATGCTGATCCAGACCGCCCGGCAGTATGCCCCGGGCGACGTCAACGTCACCCGGGCCGATCGGCCCGAGGTGATCAAGGCCGTCCTGCTGGCCGGGGCGACCCAGCACGAATTCCCGGGCTGGAGCCATACGGATACCGCGCCCCTCGATGCCACGTTCGGGGCCGGGGAACTCAATATCGCCAACAGCTACTTCATCATGATGGGAGGCAAACAGGCCGCCTCCCCCCTGACTCCCGCCTCCCCGGTCGGCTGGGATTATCAGGACATCTCTCTGGGAAGCACCGTGGAATACCGGCTCGAACTCGGCCTGCCGGGAACCTTTCAGGCCGCCCTCACCTGGCTCAACCTGCCGATCCCGACGGACGATTACGACACCTACGACCAGAATCTTGCCAACCTGAACCTCTTCCTCTACCAGCTCGACGAAGACGACAACCGCCTTCTCGTCGCCCAAAGCATCGCTCCGGACGGGAACATCGAATTCCTCAAGCTCTCCTCCCTTGCCGAAGGAAGCTACCTTTTGTCGGTTGAATACCTCTCCAACGCCGTCGGCGATCAGTTGAACGAGCTTCCGTACGCTCTGGCCTGGAGGACGGAGACGATCCCCGAACCTTCCACCTGGGCACTGCTGCTGGCCGCCGGGGGATGGCTTCTGGTGCGGTACCGCTTTGGCAGGGGATGACCTACTGCGGCCAGCGGGAATTACGGCAGCCCACCAGCGCGATGAAAAGACCGATCACCACATGCGCCGCCAGCACCCAGAAACAGAGGAGCGCGGGGCTCAGGCTGGTCTGCGAAATGGAGGTCACCACCTCGTAGAAGCGGGTTTCGCGCAGCGTCTGCAAATAGCCGCTCCAGCCCCAATAGGCGGCGATGAAGGGGCGTGTGATCCAGCCGAGCGTCTCCGGCAGCGCCAGCACCGCGCCTGAAAGGGGAAGCTGGAAGCCGACGAGGTAAATGGAAATGAGCGAAGCCTGCTCCGCCGTCCGGGCAAAACTCGAAATCGCCAGGCAAACCGCCGTCATCGCCGCGTTGACCAGAAGCAGAATCCCGAGCTGCGGCCCGAGATCGCCCGGAAACCGGCAGATCATCTTCACGAAAAGCGCCATCCAGCACGCCTGCGCCACCACCATCACCAGCAGGTAGAGCGCCTTGCTTGCGATATAGGCCAAGGGGCTGAGGCCCCCGAATTTCTCCTTCTCAAATATGAGGCGTTCGCCCGCGATCTCCCGCGCGCCGTTGTTGGAAGCCACCAGTGTGAGCAGGATCACCTGAAACATGACCAGCCCCGAGACCAGCGACCCGGCCCGGCTCGCCTGGGCGCTGAAGCTGATGGTTTCCTTGAGGGTTTCGACGACGTTATCGGACATCGTCATCGAAAGGTTCTGGATCTGCGGCAGGCCGTCGGGAGCGAAGATGACGACCAGACACGGAAAGCCGATGATGAGCGCGAGCTGAAGCCAGAGCGCGGAGGGATCGCGGAAAAAGAGTTTCCAGCGGCGCGCAAGGAGCGTGACGGTCTGGGAGAAAACGCCGGGGGTGCGGACCGGGGAGCCCCCGGGCGGCGGAAGCGCCTTCTTTTCTTCTCCGGGCTCCTCCTTCTTTTCGCCGGAGCGGGGTTCCTCCTCCCCCTCGTGCGCCTTTTCCTGTGCCTTCTCCCGCGCTTGCTCGCGGCGCGATTTCCACGGGGCGGCGGGGGGCGGCTCCACGAGCCGAAGGCCGGTATCGCTCTCGCGCGATTTTTCGGGAGCTTCGGACTTCTCCGCCTTCGTGGCGGACGCGGCCAGTTCCGTCTTTTCGGCACTCTCGCGACAGATCGTCTCGTACGCCTTGCGGTGTTTTGTCCAGGAACGGTGCCATGCCAGCGACCGGCGCAGGGCAAGCTGCGGGTAAAGCTCGGAGGGCTCCCCAATCTGAAAATAATGGGTGAGCAGATCCGGCGGCCCGTGATAGGTGAGGTGCCCTTCGTGCAGGACGATCACGCTGTCGTAAAGCTCCAGATGGCGCAGCGAATGGGTGACGCTGAGAACCGTCCGCTCTCCTTCGCGGGCGAGCGAGCGCAGGAGGTTGACCAGTTCGTCCTCCGCCTTCGGGTCGAGCCCGCTGGTCACTTCGTCGCAAAGCAGGAGCCGCGGGGAAGTTACGATCTCCAGCGCGAGCGCGAGCCGCCGCCTCTGCCCGCCGGAGAGAACCCGCACGGGCCGGTCGGCGATCTCCGTCATGCCGACCTGACCGAGAATTTCGTTCGCCAGGGCGCGCCGCCCGGCGCCACCCAGCCCCGCGAGCCGCAGACGGACGGTCGTCTCCACGCTCTCGGCCACGGTGAGCAGGTCGTAGGCGATGGAAAACTGCGGAACGTAGCCGATCTCGTGCGGAGCGAGGTCGCCCTCCTCCTCCAGATCGCGCCCTTCCCAGATCACGTGGCCGAAGCTCGGCTCCGTAAGCCCGGCGATCAGTTTGAGCAGGGTGCTCTTCCCGCAACCCGAAGGCCCGACCACGGCGACAAAATGCCCGGAGGGAATCCGGAGGGCAACGTCGCCGATGATGACGTGGTCCTGGGGTTTGGAGGGGATGAGAAGCGAGAGGTCTTTTAACTCAAGCACGCCGCAACCATGCGCCAGAGTCGGCAAAGACAACAATCTAAATCATCCGGGAAAAACGCTTTTGCGCCGGGCGCGCTCCCCTGCCCCGCTACGGCGTGCGGCTCACCGCTTCGATCACCGCTTCCCGCGTCAGAAGCTCCGGCAGCAGCTCCGGCTCCCCCCCGCCCGGAGGGTACACCAGATAAACCGGCACCCCGGCCCGGCCAAGCCGCTTGAGCTCCGCGGTGATGACCGGGTCGATCCGGGTGTAGTCCGCCTTCAGGAGCGTGTAACCGCTCAGCGCGGCGCGAACCGAATCGTGATCGAGAACCACCCGTTCGTTATACTTGCAGTTCACACACCATTCCGCCGTGAAATCGACAAAGATCGGCTTTCCCGCCGCCCGCAACGCGTTCACCCGTTCGGGCGACCACGTTTCCCATCCTCCCACGGGAGGCCGGGCCATCAGGATGCCCAGCAGGATAAAAACGATCATCCCCGCCAGCGCCAGCCCCCGGTGCAACATCCGCGCCCCGGGCCGGAACCAGCTTCCGAAAATCCAGCACGCCATCCCGATCCCGAGCAGAATCCAGTAGGCCCCGCCCATCTCCCCGGGCCCTTTCTGCGCTCCGTAAATCCCCGCAAGCCAGATCACCGTCCCCAGAAGCAGGAACCCCATGAACTGCTTGAGCCGCTCCATCCATGCGCCCGGCTTGGGCAGGAAACGCATCCAGGCCGGTTGCGCCGTCAGGATCACGTAGGGCAACCCCATCCCGGTGGCGATGGAGAGAAACATGGCGATGATCACCGGTGTGCTCTGCGAAAAGGCAAAGGAGAGCGCCGCCCCCAGGTAGGGAGCCATGCACGGTGTGGCCAGCAGGGTCGCAAATATCCCGTGCATGAATGCCCCGCCGTACCCTTCCTTGCTGGAAAGATCGACCAGCCGGTTGCTGCCCGGCAGCCAGATTTCGTACACCCCGAGCAGGTTCAGGGAAAAAACGAAGATCAGGATCGCCATCGCCAGCACAAACCGGGAGTCCTGAAACTGGAACGCCCACGTTACCTCTCCGCCGAAAGCGCGCGCCCCGATCACCACCATCGCCATGGCCAGGAACCAGACGTAGATCCCCGCCGTAAAGGCGAGCCCGATCCGGAACACCTTCCGGCGCGATTCTCCGGCCTGGCCGAGGAACCCGAACACTTTCAGGGCGATCACCGGCAGTACACACGGCATCAGGTTCAGGATAAACCCGCCGATCAACCCGAGCCCGAGCGCCTTGGGCACCGACATCTCCGCGCCGCTCCCGCCGCTCAGGAGCCCGCCGGTCCCCTCCCCCGTGCCCGCTCCGGAAGTGACTGGCACCGGCCCCTCGACATACCACCCCTCCCGGGTTTTCCCGCCATCCCCGCCCTCGGCGATCAGGAGCGCCCGCAGGTTTTCCGCCACGGAAGCAATCTGGGCCGGAATCCGGATCTCCCCGGAGGGAAGCGTGACCGGGTGCCCCTGCACTTCCGTGATCGGCAGCAGTTGCAGCGTCCGCCCGCCCTGCCCGGTTTCGGCAGGATTCGTTTTAAGGATGAGCTGCGGCCCGTCCGAGCGCCACTCCAGGGAAAAAGGGGGCGGCTCGCCGGAGGGAAGCCGGGAACGATAGCGGGAGAAAAGCTCCCCGTTCGCCGGGGCGGGAGTCCCCTGCGTCGGCAGGGAGATTTCCAGAAGCGCTTCGCCGGGAACGCAGATATCCCGGCACACCAGCCAGTTGACCCGGGCCCGGAGCGTCACCGGCTCTCCCGCGGCGAGGGTGGCGGGCGGCGTCACTTCCGCCATGAGGAGCACCTCGTCCGCGTAACCGTAGGTCGTCAGGTCGCCCGGTTCGTTGAAAACCTTCGGCAGCGGCCACTGGAGCGCACCCGCTTTCCACCCCTCGGGAAGCTCCCACTCCACGGTGGTCGCCATCCCGGAATCCCCCGGGTTCATCCAGTAAACGTGCCATTGGGGCTGCACCTTCAACAGGAAGCCGACGGTAAACGGCTTCCCCGCCTCCACTCCCGTCCGCTCCGCGATGAGGGAAGCCTGAAGATGCTCCGTGGTTTGCGCGCGAACCGCGAGGGGAAGGAAAAGGACGAGAAAAAAGAGCAGGGAAAAATGGCGACGGTGCATGGGCTTCCCTTCCCTTAGCACGGGAGGGAATGAGCCGCAAACGGCATTTTCCCCCGGTTTCCCGGGAGTTCGGGGGAGCGTTCCGCCCATCCGGGCCGCGGAAACGGGAAAACGCTCCAGCGGCCCGCTCCGCCTGCCGGATGCCGGTGCATGCCCTTTGCACGCAACCTGCTGGAGCAAGGGCGTTCAACCCTGCCTGCCTCCTCCGTTGACAGCCCCGGGGAAGCCTTCTACCTTGGCCGGACTCCGCCCATGCCATCGGTTCACCCCCCGATTTCCAGACCCTTGATCGACACCACCTTCCTGGTTGCCGTGTCCCTGCTTGGGGTGATTGCCTGCGCTCTGGTGGCGGCGCTGCTCCGGGCGCCCGCGGCTCCCTCCCCGGTCGTCCTTGCCGCAACGGCGGATACGGGGCCGATGGTTTCCGATGAACTGCTGATGTCGGAGGCGACCCACTCCCTCCCCCGGACTTCCGGAGCCCCGACCGTCTCAACCGACCCAACCGACCCCACAGCGCCGGAGACCCCCGCCGTCTCTCCGGAGCAGGAAGTGGCCGTGGTGGAGGCGGCGCTGGCGGAAGTCGCCATGGCGAACAGGGAAAGGCAACTCGTGGCCAGCCTCCCCCGCCCGACACCCGTGCCGGTGCGCAAGGAGGTGACCCCGGAAACGCGCGTGATCGGCCTCGTCAATCTCGCCCGGGCGCTGCGTGAACGGGGCGACACCAGTACGGCGCTCACCCGGCTGCGGGAAGCCCAGGTCATCTTCCCGAGCCATCCGCTCATCATCTCGGAAATGGCCATCACCTACGAAAAGATGGAGCTTACCGACAAAGCCGTCGAACAGTGGCGGCGCATTTACGAATTCGGCGAACGCGCGGGCATCTACTACGCCGCGGCGGAAGCCAAGATGCGGGCGCTGCGCATCCCCGTGGAGCGACCGGCCTTTGAGGCGGCGCCCAATCTCGACGGGACGCCGTGGGAACAGCCGGGGGCGGCATTCGCCGAAACCGCCGCCGGTGCCGCCGAGAGCCCGGCCCTGATGCTCGGCAAGGTGGGCACCACCAATGACACCGGTAACAGCCATCCCCTGCGGCGGCTCACCCTGCGCGTCCCGATCCTCGCGCGTCCGGGGCGGCATGTGGAAGTTGAAGAGGTCACCATCCAGGTCTACTTTTACGACCGGCTCAAGGATGGAAACATCGTGGAAACCAACGCGGACGTCAGCTACGCCTGGGTGCCCCGGGCCAATGCGGAGGGGGAACTGCCCGTGGACTGGTCCTCGCCGGAGCCCGAAGTGCTCGACGCCAGCTACGCCCAGCCCGAGCCCGACGCAAACGATCCCTCCACCATGGAACCCCGGAATTACTTTGGCTATGTCGTCCGCGTCTATTATAAGGGCGAACTCAACGCCACCTACGCCGACCCGATCCGGCTTCTCAACCAGTTTCCACCCCCCCAAACCCTGCAACCCTCCGACTTACCGCAATGAAGATCCTTCTGGTCGATGACGACCCTTCCGTACTCCAGACGCTTCTGGCCATCCTGAAGCAACTCCCCGGCCACGATATCACGATCGGCACGAGCGGCCATCTCGCCATTGAAAACGCCGAAGCCGCCGGTGGCGTGGATCTTCTCATCACCGACGTGGTGATGGAGCCGATGGACGGCTTTACCCTTCGCCAGGAATTGCAGAGCCGCTACCCGGCCATGAAGGTGATCTTCATCTCCGGCTATGACCTGAGCGACTATACGGCCTACACGGAAGGGTGCGATATTCTGGGCAAGCCGGTATCCTCCGAAGGTCTGGTGGAGGCCGTTTCGCGGATCGAACTGGCGATCCCCACTCCCGCGCCCACCCAACCGAAGGCGACGGCCCGTCCCGTGGCGACCCCGGTCGCCATGCCGACCCCGGTGGCCGTTCAGCCGACAGCCACCCCCGTCCCCCGGCCCGTTGCCGCGCCCGCGGCCGCCCAGCCGACGGCAACTCCTGTTGCCAAACCGACGGCCACCCCGGCTCCCGGCCAGCCGACAGCGACTCCCGTCGCCCGGCCCACCGCCGCCCCCGTGGCCGTTCCGCCGACGGCAACCCCGGTCGCCAAGCCTACCGCAACCCCGGCTCCCGCCCAACCGACAGCGACCCCCGTCGCCCGGCCCACCGTCGCCCCCGTGGCCGTCCCGCCGACAGCGGCCCCGGTCGCCAAGCCTACCGCAACCCCGGCTCCCGCCCAGCCGACAGCCACCCCGGTCGCCCGGCCCACCGCCGCCCCCGTGGCCAAACCGACCGCAACGCCGGTCGCCCGGCCAACGGCAACCCCGGCTCCTGCTCAACCGGTCGCCACCCCGGTCGCCGCCGTCCCGGCGGTGAGCATGGAAGAAATTTTCGACAGCGACGATCTGGTGGAAAAGCGGATCGGCAATTACAACATCGTCTGGCGCATCGGCGAAGGAAAATGGGGTCCGGTCTATGTCGCCGTTCAGACCTCCATGGCCCGCCCCGTTGCCATGAAAATCCTCTCCGAGAGCGTACGCGACGGCAGCCCGAACGCCCGGGAACGCTTCATCGCCACGGCGCAGGCCAAGGCCGCGATCAAGCATCCGGCCATCCTCGCGGTCTACGAAGCGGGCAACGCCAGCGGCCATACCTACTACACGTACGAGTACGCGGACGGGATGCATCTCGCGGAAGCGAAAAAGGAGGGGCGCACCATTAACGACGCGCTGGCCCTGCGCATTCTCCGCACCGTCTCCGAGGGGCTCTCCTACCTTCACCATCACAAAATCATTCACTCCCCGCTGGAGAAAACCCATATCTACCTCACCAAGGAGAACACTCCGCGGCTTGCCAACATCGCGACCCTCGCCCTGAAGGAGCAGCCCGACATCCAGACGGACCTGACCACCCTCTATGAAGCCGTCTCCGCGCTGCTCCCCAACGGGATCGCCGTGGACGGAGCGCTCCAGACCCTGCTCTCCCGGATGGCGACCGGCGGTTCCTCCGGCTTCCAGTCGTGGGGCGCGTTCCTCCAGGCCGTCAAGGCGCTGGAGCCGAAAGTCATTCCGGCGGACGCCATCAAACTCACCGCGCAGGAGGAAGCCGCCATCCGCGCCGTGGAGGAAGCCAAGCGACAACAGAAGCGCTCGGTCATCATGACCACCGTCGGCCTCTTTCTGCTGCTCTGGGTGATCGGGTTTCTGGTCTATTACAACTTCCTGCGCAGCAACGAGCGCAACCACGATGTCATGGTCCACATTCCCGCCGGGGAGTTCATCTATCAGGACGGGGAAAAACGGACCACGGCGGATTTCTGGATCGACCAATACGAAGTCACCATCGGCCAGTACGCCCGGTTCCTCGCCTATCTGGAAACGAACCCGACCACCGAGTTCGACCACCCGGACCAGCCCAAGGGCAAGAGCCACATCCCGAGCGCAAACGCCGAACAGTGGAAGACCTACTATAACCGGGCGCGCGTGGGCAAACCGGCCCACTTCGTGCCGATCGACCTGAACTGCCCGGTGTTCGAGGTCGATTACTGGGATGCCTACGCCTACGCCAAGTGGGCCGGCAAGCGCCTCCCGACGGAAGTCGAGTGGGAAAAGGCGGCCCGTGGAGCCAACGGATTGCAATTCCCGTGGGGCGACAACTTCGAAGCGAAGAAGTTCAACGGCGGGGCCGACTACGATCCGAAGCCGAATCCGCATTCCGAAGGGAAAGTGGACGGGTTTTTCTGGTGGAACCCGGTGGATAAAATGAACAGCGACTCCAGCCCCTACGGCGTGATCGGCATGGCCGGAAACGTCGGCGAATGGGTGACGAGCGAGGACAACAAGCCGATGATCCGCGGCGGTTCCTTTCACTTCAAGCAGCAGAACCCGCTGACCAACCGCGCGGTGGACCAGATCATCCCGGAAATGCGCTTCAAGTTCATCGGCTTCCGGTGCGTCTCGGATCGGCCGCCCGCGGAGTAGTGACGTACCGCGGCTTCGCTTGACGCCGGGGAGAGCGATCGGTTATGGATTGAGCCACTGAAATGAGACGCCCCCCTCTGCCACTCATGACCCGGTTGGTCAACCGGTGGCAGGCGGAGCGGGTGATCCGGGCGGCAGGTTCCGTCTTTCTGGCGATCAGCCTGTTTCTGGCCGTTTTGCTCGGTCTCCTCGCGTTGCTCTGGTGGCGGACGGGCCAACCGCTCGCCCACTCCGGGGTCGCGGCGCTCGGCGGCGCGGCGCTCCTGGGATGGCTCGCGGGGCTCGGCGTCTTGTTCGCCGTCCGCCTCCGCCGCCCGGCTCCCGTGCGGCTCGCAAAACGGGTCGATACCCTGCTCGGGCTGCCGGATGATCTCCTCTCGCTGGCGGAATGGCCCGCGGGCGAAGCCTCATTCTGGCGCGAGAGCGGCTGGAAGAAGACGGAGGCGACCCTTGCCCGGTGCGATCTGCGGCAGGCGTGGCCGCTTTTCATTCCACGGGGCACCCTTTGCGCTGCGGTTCTCGCCCTTGCCCTGAGCGCCGCTCTCGGCATTCTGGCCGGGTGGCAATGGAACGAGGAGACACGGCGGCTCGCCGCGGAGGAAGCCGCCCGGACCGAACGGCTGGCCCTCGCGCAGGAGATGCTCGAAGACTGGAAAAACTTCGCCGGGGAAACCAAAGACCCCGAACTGCGCGAGTTCTTCGCGGAGTCCCAACCGCTTGAGGCGGCGCTGAAAGCCTCCGACCCGATGGAGGCGATGCTGGAGATGAACCGGCTGGAGGCGCAGCTCTCCGGGCTGGAGGCGCAAATCGCCAGGGAGAGCATCGCCTCGCACTCCGGCAAGATCGCGGAGGCGCTCGAAGCCTTTGAGGGAATGGGAGCCATGGGCGCGGCGCTCCGGCAGGAGGCCTTTGAAGCCGCCGCCCGGCAGGCTGAAGCGCTCAAGGAAGCCCTCGGCAAAAACCGGGAAGGAACCACGCCGCTTCATCGCGCCGCCGCGGTGAGCGAGATGCTCTCCCGGCAGGCCGAAGCCGCGGGGAAGGAGGGGCATCAATCGCTTTCCAAGGCGCTCGGGGAACTCGCGAAGGCCGCCGCCCAAAGCAAGGACGGAGCCGTTCCCAACCGTCAGCTTGGCTCGCCGAACGAACAGCTTGGCCGGGAATTTTCCAAGGAAGCCGCCCGGCGGAGCCGGGGCCGGATGGCCGGGATCGGCAAACAACAGCTCGATGCCCTGCGCCGCCGGCTCCAGGGAGAAAACCCGGATGCCAACCGCGGCCCCTCCCTTTGCCAAAACAGCGGGGACCAGCCCGGAAAGGGCCAACAGTCGGGCACGGGTCTCCATGCCGGAACCGGTGCGGGCGGGCCGCCGCTGGGCGAACAGACCGCGCTGGCCGACGCGGGACGGGAGGAAAGCGTCTCGGGCGTGCTCGGCGAAGGCGAATCCGAAACCCGCACCCTCTCGGCCACCAGCGGCTCCGGCGGCGCGACCGCCGGGGAAGACCCGCTGGCGGCCCCGGCGGATTACCTTGAACTTTCCCGGAAGGCCGTTGCGGATGAAACGCTGCCGCTGGCCCATCGCCGGGTGATCCGCACCTATTTTGAACGGATTCGTCCCCCATCCCCATCGCCATGAGCACCGCCCCGGAAACCACCTCGGATATCACCCTTTTTCAGGAACAGTTCGCCTCGCTGCAAAGCGCCGTGGCGCAATCGGTCATCGGTCAGGAGCCGATCATCCGCCATACGCTGATGGCGATGGTGGCCGGGGGGCACGTCCTGCTCGAAGGAGTGCCGGGGCTGGGCAAAACCTTGCTCGTCAAGACGATCGCCTCCGCGCTTCACCTCAAATTCCAGCGCATCCAGTTCACCCCGGACCTGATGCCCGCCGATCTGCTCGGCACCACGCTCCTGATCGACGACGGGCGGGGCCAGCATCAGTTCCGCTATGAAGAAGGGCCGATCTTCTGCAACGTCCTGCTGGGCGACGAGATCAACCGCGCCACGCCCAAAACCCAGTCCGCCCTGCTCGAAGCGATGCAGGAAGGGCACGTCACCGCCGGAGGGAAAACACGCCCGCTGCCCCAGCCGTTTTTCGTCCTCGCCACGCAGAACCCGCTGGAGATGGAGGGAACCTACCCGCTGCCCGAAGCGCAGATGGACCGGTTCTTCTTCCAGTTGCTCGTCCCCTACCCCGGGGAGGAGGAGTTCACCCGCATTCTGGAACTGACGAGCACCGGCACCCATCACCTCACCTCCGCCGTGCTCACCGGCGAAGACCTCCTGGCGATGCGGCAGACGGCGGCTTCCCTGCCCGCCACGCCGACGGTGCGCCAGCGGGCGGTGCGGCTCGTCATGGCCACCCACCCGGAGTCGCCCTACGCCACGGCGGATGTGAAACGCTACGTCCGCTACGGTGCGAGCCCCCGGGCCGGGCAGGCGTGTCTGGCGGCGGCCCGGATCGAAGCCGCGCTCGCGGGCCGTTTTCACGTGGCATCGGAAGACCTCCTCGCCGTGGCGCACCCGGTGTTGCGGCACCGGATCATGCTCAATTTCGAGGCGCAGGCCGATGGCCTGAGCGCGGACCGGGTGCTCGACGGTGTTCTCGCCGCCTGCCGCGACGAATGGGCCGCCGAGGCACAGTGATCCCCCCTTTTTTTCCCGGATAAGAAAGAATCAACGGATGTGAAGGAGCTATTCGCGCCCAGTTTCCTCAAGCAGCTTGAGGGGTTGCATCTTCTGGCGCGACAGATCGCCCGGGGCCGGATGCGGGCGGAGCGCCGGAGTGTGAAGCGGGGCGCGGGGCTGGAGTTCGCCGACTACCGCCCGCTGAGCCCCGGCGACGACATCCGCGCCATCGACTGGAACGCCTACGCGCGCCATCGCCACCTGCTCCTGAAGCTCTTCGAGGAGGAGGAAGACCTGCACGTCCATCTCCTGCTCGATACCAGCGCTTCCATGCAATGGGGGGAGCCGCCGAAGTTCGACCTCGCCCGGCAGATCGTCGCGGGGCTTGCTTACCTGGCGCTGGCCAACCTCGACCGCGCCAGCGTCGGCCCGATCGGCCCGGGCGCGCCGCCACTCTGGAGGGCCAGCCGGGGGCGGGGCCGTTTCCTGCCGCTCCTGCGTTATCTGGAAGCGTGCCAGACCAGCGGGGGAGCCCATGAACTGGCTCCCGCGCTCGCCCGCTGGCTGGCCACCCGGCCCCGGCGCGGGGTGGTCCTCTGGGTCACGGACGCCTGGGGCCGGACGCCCGAGGACGCCTTCCTCGCGCTCGACCGGCTCCGGTACGCGCGGCACGAGATCGGGGTCATCCAGATCCGGCACCAGGATGAACTCAGAGTGAGCGAACTCGGGGAGTTTGAATACGAGGAGGTGGAAGCGGCGCAACGCAAGACCGTTATTGTCGATCGCGCCGCCGCCCGCGCCTACGCCGCCGCCGTGGAGGCGTACGAGGCCCGCCTGCGCGATTACTGCCGCCGCCACGCCATCGCGCTGCTCCAGGCGGACGCGGCGCAATCGCCCATCGCCATTCTGCGCCGTTCGCTGCTGGAGGGAGGGTTCGTGCAATGAATTTCCTTTTTCCCATGGCCGCCTGGCTCGGGTTTCTTGCCCTTCCGATCATCGCCTTTTACCTGCTCAAGACACGGCAGCGGCGCAAACCGGTGAGCACGCTTCTTTTCTGGAACGAACTCAAGCCGAAGATCGAAAGCTCCCCGTTCTGGCGGCGGCTGCGGCGCTGGCTCTCCCTCGCGCTGGCGCTCCTCATCTTCGGGCTGATCCTCGCCGCGCTGGCCCGCCCCGCCTTTGAATGGGAAAAACGCGCCCCGCGCCATATCGTCGCCCTGCTCGACAATTCCGCCAGCATGCGGGCCACGCAGCCCGCCCCCTCCCGCTGGGAGCAGGCGAAAGCCGCGCTGGAGCGGACGATCGCCCAGCTTCGGGTGCAGGATGAAATGACGATCCTGACCACCGAAGACCCGCCCCGGATTCTCCACGGCTGGACTTCCAGCCAACGCGCGCTTCGCGAAGCGGTGGCGGGGGCTCCCCTGCTCGAAACCGGCTCCGATCCGCGCGCCGCGCTGGCGCTGGCGCGGGAACTCCGGCAACTCCGCCCGGAAGCCTCCATCGTGATTTTTTCCGATGCCGTCTGGCCCGCCGGTGCGGAGGAGGCGCTGCCGGAGGGGGACGTGCTTCGCGGGATCGACCCGGGAAACCCGGTCAATACCGGCATCACGCTCTTTGCCCTCCGCCGTTCCCCGGTGGCCCCCGGGGATTGGCAGCTCGAAGCCGGGATCACCGCCAGCGCCCCGTTCACCGGCACGCTGGAACTCCTGCGCGATGGCGTGCCGATGGACCGCGTGCCGGTGGAAGCCTCCCCGGAAAAACCGTGGCGCAAGCATTGGCGCGGCAGCAACGAAGGAGCGGCGCGCTTCACGGCGCATCTGCGGACCGCCGATCTCCTCGCCGCCGATGATCAGGCGGAGGCCCGGCTGGAGGGGCTGCGCCCCCTGCGGGTGTTGCTGGTCGGAGCGGCGGACCCGTTTCTGGAGGCGGTGCTCGATAGCGTCCCCCTCGTCCAATGGAGCCGGGAGGAGACGTTTCCCGAGCCGCTCGCGGGAAACCCCGATCTGGTGATCACCCGGGGAGAAACCGCTCCCGCCGCCCCGCCCGCAAACGCCGCGCTGCTGCTACTCAACCCGCAGGGAAACGGCTTCTGGGGGGAGACGACCGGGGTGCTGCGCGATGTCGCCGTGGCGGAAGTGGACGCAAGCGCGCGGCTCCTGCGGCATACCGGGTTCGGAGCGGTGGCGATCGGCGAAGCGCAGGCGTGGCGGCCCGCGCCGGGGAGTACCGTGCTGGTCTCGGGCATGGAAGGGCCGCTGATCTTTGGCCGGTGGGATCGCTCCCCGCGCTGGCTCGCCTTCGGGTTCGACCCGGGCACCTCCGACCTGATGTACCGGACCGCGTTTCCCGTCCTGATCGGCAACCTGCTCCAGTCCCTGCGCCCGGATGAAACGGCGGACGCCACGGCGCGGCTCCCCGGTCCGGTGGAAAGCGCCCTGCAACCGGCCGCTCCGGCTCCGGAAGAGGAAGGCGGGGCAGCCATCCCGTGGTGGCCGGTCTTCCCGGGCTGGTGGTGGGCGCTGCTGCTGGCGGCGGGGCTGCTCGTGCTCGAATGGGGAACCTATCACCGGAGGATCACGGATTGAATCTCGAAATCATCCGCCCGGCGGCGCTTCTGCTCCTGCTCCCCGTGCTGCCGCTCATCGGCTGGTGGTGGCGGCGTTCCATCGCGCCGCTGCGGGGTGGCCGCCGCACGGCCAGCCTCGTCCTGCGCATGGGGGTGCTCCTCTTTCTCATCCTCGCCATGAGCGAACCACGCTGGCGGGGGAAGACCGACCGGGAGGAAGTCCTGCTGCTGGTGGATCAAAGCCTGAGCCTGGGCGATCACGGGCTGGAAGCCGCCGCCGCGTTTCTGGAAAAGGCCGACTTCGCCGGGGCCGATACCGGCTGGATCGGCTTTGCCGGGAGCGCCCGGGTGGCCCGGAGCCTTCAGGAACTGCGCGAGGCGGACCCGGACCCGCTGCTCCCCCGGGAGACGCGGCTCGATACCGCGCTCGCGCTTGCCTCCGCCAGCTTCCGCCCGGGCCGGGTGAAAACGCTCGTCCTCTTCTCCGACGGCGCCGCCACCGGGCCGGAGCCGGACGCCGCCACGCTGGAGGCCGCGGGAATCCGCCTGCATGTCGTCCCGGTGGAACCGCCGGACCGGCCCGAAGTGCTCGTCCGCTCCGTGACCGCGCCGCCGGTCGTCCGTGCGGATGAACCGCTTTCCATCGACGCCGTGATCCAGAGCACCCGCCCCGGTCCGGTGGATGTGGACCTGTTCCGCAACGGCGTCCGCATCGCCACGCGGAAGATCGAAGCGAAGGCCGGAGCGAACCCGGTCCGGTTCGAGGACCGGGCGGGAAACGAAAAGCTGCTTCATTACGAAGTCGGCGTCCGGGCGAAGGAGGATACCCTCTCGGAAAACAATCAGACGGGGACGGCGGTCCTCTCCGAAGGCCCTTCGCGCGTGCTGTTGCTGACCGATCGCCCCGAGTCCGCCCGGTATCTGGAATGGGCGCTGCGGCAGGAGGGGATCGAACTCGGCGTCCGCCCCGCGCAGGGGACGCCGACACAGATGAGCGACCTCCAGAACTTCGACACCGTGATCCTCGACAACATCCCCGCCTCCGCGCTCACGCAAGCGCAGATGGAGCTTTTCCACAGCTACGCGAGCGACTTCGGCGGCGGATTCCTGATGCTCGGGGGCGATCAGGCGTACGGCCTCGGCGGTTATTACCGGACCCCGGTGGAGGATCTCCTCCCGGTGCGTTGCGATTTCCAGAAAGAGGAGGAAACGCCGTCGCTCGCGCTCGCGCTGGTCATCGACCGGAGCGGAAGCATGTCCGGCAACAACATCGAACTGGCGAAAGCCGCCGCCAAGGCGAGCGCGGAGCTTCTCGGCCCGCGCGATTACGTTTCCGTGATCGCCTTCGACCACGAGTGTTACCCCGTCGTCCCGCTGCAATCCGCCGGGAACCTCGCCACGATCGCCGGGGAGATCGCCTCCATCACCGCCAACGGCGGCACGAACATGGCCCCTGCCATGGAGGAGGCGCTTCGCCAGCTCTCGGGCAGTTCCGCAAAGCTCAAGCACGTCATCCTGCTCACCGACGGCCAGTCCGAACCCGGCCCGTACCATGAACTGACCGCGCAGATGACGCAGAGCGCGATCACCGTCAGCACGGTGGCGATGGGTCAGGGGGCGGATTCCGCGCTTCTCTCCCAGATCGCCGAATGGGGCAATGGCCGGTTCTATGAAGCGGATGACCCGGCTTCCGTCCCGCAGATCTTCACGCGGGAGACGATGACCGCCTCCAAGTCCGCCATTCAGGAGTTCCCCTTTCTGGCAAAGCCGTTGCGGGCGGTCGATTTCCTCGAAGGGATCGACTGGAGCGCGACGCCGTTTCTCCTCGGCTACGTCCGCACGCAGGCCAAGCCGACTTCCGAGACGTGGCTGATCACCGAACGGGGCGATCCGCTGCTCACCACCTGGCGTTTCGGCCTCGGCACCACCGCCGCTTTCACCTCGGACGCCCGCAACCGCTGGGCGGTGGAGTGGCTCCGGTGGCCGGGGTTCGGCAAATTCTGGGGGCAGCTTCTGCGTCGTCTGGGCCGCCCGGCCTCGCTCGGCCTTTCCGAAGTGACGCTGCGGGAGGAAAACGGGATGGCGGAGATCACCGTGGACGCCCTCGATTCCACCGGTGCCTTCCCCGGCGAAGTCAGCGCCACGGTGCGCCTGAGCGATCCCGGCGGGAAGATGCGCTCGATCGCGCTTGAGCAGCAACGCCCGGGACGCTGGCAGGCCCGTTTCCCCGTGCCGCAGGAGGGGATCTACTCCGGCCAGCTTCAGCTTGAGGCCGCGAAGGCTCCCTTCGACACCCGTTTCTTTACCCTCACGCGCGGCTTCTCCCGGGAATTCCTGCTGGAGCCGCCAAACCGGCCCCTGCTCGAACGCCTCGCCCGGGAAACCCGCGGGACGCTCGCGCCGGACCCGGCCACGCTCTTCCAAACCCGGGACCGGACCGCCCTCCGCGATTACGAACTCTGGCCGTGGCTTTCGCTCGCCGCGCTGTTATGGTTCGTGGGCGATGTGGGTGTCCGCCGCTGGCCGGAACGATGAGCCCGCCTATCTGGGGCGACGGTAATGCAAGGCCACCAGGCCCGTGCCCGCCAGAAGGAAAAGATCCGCCGCGACCGGTTCGGGAACCGATTCGACTGTCACGCTGAGCGGCGTATTGCCATAAAAATACTCCCCATGAATCGCAAAGTTGAGGATGTCCCCCGGAGCCATATCAAGCGTCAGGTGAAAGGCGCCCGCATCCCCGCTCTCCCACAAGATATTTTCGGGATCATAGACGCCTCCCGCGAAGATGAGCGCCGTTTCGTCGCCGCTGTCGCCCGCCAGGAACTCGCCGTCGACCGAAATGCGCCCGGAGACTCCTTCCGGGGCGGTCCAGCGCAACACGGGCACCTCCCCATTTTCGCCGGGACTCATGGAAAGCCAGCCGGTCGGTACGTTGTTTTCCACGTGCCCCCGGTCATTGCGCCAGATCGCCATATTCCGTCCCGAATCCAACCAGCCGTCCCCGTTTGGGTTGGCGGTCTCAAAAAGGGTAAACTGCGTGAAATCGGATTCCAGCAATCCGTAACTCCACACTCCGTTCGGGTTGTTTTGGGCCGAAAATTCGGTCGTTGCATCGTAGAGGGGGGCGGCGGACGCCGTCAGGGAGAAAAGACCCGGAATGACGATGGCTGCCAGCCGTTGCCGTAAGTGTTGTATTTTCATAATAGCAAGATGGCATGATGAAAACGGGGGATAAAACCGGCCCGTCGGCATGTCGATTTCACCATGAAAAGTTTAACGCTTCCATGCAAGTCCGAAACAATAACAGAACGTTATATCATCTTGCCCAACTTTTTGTAGATTGTTGGAGTAACAGGGGGTTATCAATCTGCGGGAGGCGGCTGCCGACGTCTGTTTTTTCAAGTTTCTCCCGGCAAATCGGGCGCATTCTGGCCGTGTCTTTCATTCGCTCCCCTGCTATGGTTCGCGGTGGGCGTAAGTCTGTGCCAGCAACCGAAACGATGCTTCCCTTACCATGAAAGCCAAAGCCTTCCTCCTCCCCCTGCTCCTCTCCCCGTTCTGGGGGCTGCAAGCCGCCAATGAGATGACCCAGGAACTGGCCGAGCGTTATGAAGCCGTGCTGCTGCGCTCTCCGCAAAATGGCGCGGCGTTTGATCACGTCATCGAATGGTATTCCACCCAGGGCGGTGGCCTCGATGCGCTGGCGCAACGGTGGGCCGCCGGTTCCGGCCCGGCGTATGACCTGCTCCAGGGGCTGCTGGCGGAGCGGCGGCGCAACCCCGACCGCGCCCGGGAATGTTATACCCGCGCCATGGAAAGCGCGGACCCGGTGCCCGCCGCCCGGTTGCTCGCCGCGCTGGAAACGACGGAAGGGAACTTCCCCGCCGCCGTGAAGGCATACGAGACGGCGCTCGCATCCAAAACGCTTCCGCCGATGGACCGGATCGACCTGATGCGCTCGCTGGCGCTCCTCCACCAGCGGGCGTTTGAGGACGGGAAGGCGGTGGCCCTCTGGCACGAGGCGATCCGGCTTTTCCCCGACGATGTTTATCTGCTCGAAGAAGCCGGGGACGCCTTTCTCGCAGCCTCGCGCTACGACGACGCGCGCGCCGCCTTCACCGCGCTGGAGCAGAAGAGCGCCCGCGATCCCTTCCGGCGCGTCACCGCTTCCCTCCAGCTTGCGCGGACGGCGGAGGCGGGCGGCGACACCGACGGCGCGGTCGCCATTTACGAGAAAACACTGGCCGAGACGAGCGAGGGAAGCTGGATCGCCCGCGATATCCGCTCCCGGATCGAAGACCTCTTCCGGCGGCGCAACGATCTGCCCGGTCTGCTCGCCTATTATGAAAAGCGGACAGGCGCCGTGCCGCAGGATTACCGCGCCTTTGCCGCGATGGCGGAAGTGCAGCGCGATCTGCGCAAAACCGACGAGGCGCTCGCCTCGCTGCAAAAGGCCGTCGGGCTGGCCCCGGGGGATACCGGGCTGCGTCTCGTCCTGATCGGCGAACTCGAACGCCAGAACAGGATGAAGGAAGCGCTGGAGGAGGCGCTCACCCTGGCCCGGCCCGCGGACGCGCCGCTCGAAGCGCTGCTCGCGCTTGGCAACCTGCAATGGAAACTCGGGGAGGAAGGGGATGGGGACCAACGCAAGGCGGCGCTCGCCACGTGGGCGCGGATCGCCCCGGAAGGGACGCGGGATGTCGCCCGCATCGCCCGGCTGGCCGATCTGCTCGCCTCCCGGGAGGCGATCGACGAAGCGGTCGCGGCGTGGCAGCGGATCATCGCGATCGAGCCGGGAGCCGCGGACGCCCGGCTGCGACTGGCGGAAACGTTCGCCAAACGTGGCGATGAAAAGGCCGCGCGGACCATTCTGGCGGAGTTGATCAAGCCCGGGCAAAACCCCGGGCCGGAGCAATACCTCACCCTCTCCCGGGCGCAGGCCCGCATGAAATGGAGCGATGCCGCCCGCGCCACCGCGCGCGAAGGGGTGGCGCGCCACCCGGAGAGTTACGATCTGCTTCATCTCCTGTGGCAACAGGCGATCGACGCCGGGGATGACGCGGAAGTCATGGCGCTGCTCCCGAAGGTTTACGAAGCCGCCCCGAACGATTTTTTCGCCGACGACACGCTCCGGTACGCCATCGCCTGGATGGAAGGGCGGGAACCCAAAAAGGAGACGATCGCCGCCTGGCGCGAGGCGCTCAAGCCCGATCTCTCCAAACCGATGGACGCCCGGCTTTTCCTGCGTGTGGCGCTCAACCTCAGGGAGGAAGCGGCGGCAAGGGAGGCGCTGGCGGCGCTGGAAGGCGATCCGCTGCGCCTTGCCCGGGCCCGGGCGGATTTCGCGCAGACCTTCGGCACGCCGGAGGAAAAGGTGGCCGCGCTCGAAGCGCTCGCCACCGCCGATCCGCGTCAGGCGGGGGAGAGCCTTCAGGCGGCGGCGCAGATTCTTTCCGCCGCCGGTCAGCACGAAGAGGCGCTCAAGCGGGTCGATCAGTTGATCGAGCGCTCGCCCGCGGACGCCTCGCTCTACTCCCTTTACAGCAACATCGCCCTTCAGGCCGGGCGTCTGCCGGACGCCATCCGCCGCCTGCGCGACGCCATCCATTACGTGGAGGATGCCACCAGCCTCCGGCTCCATCTCGTCACGCTGCTCACCAACCAGGGCCAGCAGGCGGAGGCCGCGCAGATCCTTCAGGAAGCGTTTGAAAAAGAGACCCGCCCGAACCGGCGGATGGAGATTTTCCGCCAGCAGATCCAGATCGTCCGGCAGCAGGGAAAGCTGGAAGGGCTGATCGCCTCGCTTCGCGAAAAACAGGCGAAGGAACGGGGCGGGGCTCATTATGGGGTCTATCTGGCGGAGGTGTTTCTTGTGCAGGGAGATTATCTTGGCGCCAAGGAGGAGCTTTCGCGTGGTCTCGGGAAGAATCCCAACGACCCGCAGGCCATCTCGCGCCTGCTTCATCTCGCCATTCAGGGGCAGGATCAGGAGGAGGCGCTCCGGCTCGCCGCGCGGCTGGCGGAGGTGGAGCCGACCGCGGAAAATCACGCCTCTTATCTTGAACGGCTTTTTGCCTCCGGGGAAACGGAGCGTTTCATCACCGCCCTGAGCGACCAGCGCGAAGCGATTCTCAAGGACCCCGCGCCGTGGATTGATTTTCTGGTCGGCATCGGCGGCGAAGGGATCGACTCCCTGCGCGACGGGCTGATTGAGGAAATCAGCGCCTCATCAGACGATCCGCTTGTCCGGCTCCAGATCGCGCGGCTCTGCTTCGTGCGGAACGATTTCGCCCGGGCGCAATCCATCCTGTGGGAACTCGTTACCCGGGCGGATTTCAGGGCCACCTTCTCCAGCCTCCCTTCAAACACCTCCTCCCGTCACCCCTATTTCTTTTCCCAACTCACGCCGCTGCTCTCCGTTCTGGAGGCGAGCCGGTCCCTCGCGCGGCAGGATCTGATGCAGGCGATCCAGAACCAGAATCGGCCTTCCGGCGGGTTCGTCCGGAGCCATGTTCTCTACGGGATGTTGACGCCGGGGTCGCAACCGGGCGCCCAGGGCGCTCTCATGGCCCCGCTCCGGGCGCTTTTCACCCTGCAACTCATCGCCGAGGCCACCGGATCAACGGAAACCTTTTACCCGGAGCTCCGCAAACAACTCGCCTCGCAGCGCCTGAGCGCGGCCGAGCGGATTTCCCTCGCCCTGCTGCTCGGGGACACCGGAGAAACGCAAAACCTCGTCCGCACGCTCGCGACCCATCCCGACCCCGAGGCCGACACCTCCCTCGCCATCCTGTTCCGGAACAACCCGGCATTCGCTTCGATGCCGGAAAAGGAGGCCATTCTGGAACGCCACCGGAAGGCTGATTCCTCCTACGCCTTTGAGGAAGAACTGATGACGCTCCAGCGCGAATACGCCGCCCTCCTCAACGCAAGCCAGGGCACCGACCGGCAGCAGCCGCGGATTCCGCATGAACGGGTGGAGGCGCTCCTGAACCATCCGGGCCGTAGCGACACCGGCTACTATTCCCAGCTTCTCCTGGCGATGGCGATCGGCACCGGCGATGAAGAGCTGGCCCTGCGGCTCCTGGAGGAATTACGCAACCCCGGGAAGGGCAAACCGGCGGCTTCGCCCGTTCATGTGCCGCCGCGGCTCCTTTCCCTCCTCATCCTCAAGGATCACCCGAAGGCGGACGCCCTTTTCGAAGAAATCAACAAAACGATGACCGCATCCGGCCAGGCGGGGATTCCCTTCACCCACCCTGCCACCGGTGCGAGCCCCGAGGCTTCCTCTTTTCCCTACTCATACTATGCCCAGATCAACCCGTACCAGCCGGGTTCCAGAGAGTCGGACAAGATCGACGCCTGGTTCGCCAAACGGGTCACGAAGGCCCCGCTGGACCGCTACCGGCTGGCGGTGATCTACGGCAACCTGCGCGGAGGGGCCACCGTGGAGGAGTCGCTCCCGTTCTACCCGAGCGCCCGGGGGGGTGGCTATCCGTCCGTCGTCATTCATCACCCGAACTCCTCTTCTTCCCCCCAGTCTCCCCGCCCCCGGAAATCTATCGGCAAGCGCCCGCTGGCAGGCATCACGGAGCTTGAGGCCATCCATGCCGCCCATCCGGGCCCGGAAACCGCCGGTTTCCTTTTTGGTCTTTACCGCCACTTGGGCTGGGCCCGCGAAGCCCTGGTGATCCTTGAGAAAACCCCGCTCCGCAAAGGCGAGAGCCTCAGCATGCGCAATGTGACGCGTGTCTCCCTTCTGCGACAGGCCGGGCAGGTCGAGGAAGCCCGCAAGGAAGCGGAAAAACTCGCTCGCGGACGGATTGATTCCTCCGTGCAATACCTGCTCCAGCAGGAGCTTCAGCATCTGGGCTCCAGCATCAATCTCAATCAGAACCGCTTCTCCGGGATCTCCCGCCCGAGCATGAACCCCGCCGACACGACCCGGCAGCGGCTCTCCGAACTCCGCCAACGCAAAAAGAACGACGAAGCCATCGCGCTGGCGACCCGCGTTCTCAACGGCCCCTTTCCCACGATTCAGGATTACTCAGCGGTCAATCTGCGCCAGGCCGCCGCAGAGACCCTGCGCGGCCTGAAGGCGGCCGAAGCCTACCAGCGGACGCTCACGCGGGAAAATGCCGATCTCGATACCCTCCTGCGCCTCTACGAAACCGCCCCGGACTCCGACACCCGGAAGGAGGCGCTGCCTTCCGTTCGGGAGGCGATCGCGAAATACCAGGGGCGTTATCCGCACATGAGCTATCTCTTTACGCTTCTGAGCCGCGACTCCTCCATGCCCGGATTCGCCGATTTCATCATCACGATGCTGGAGCGGAAGACCGACTGGTTCAACTCCCCGGACATGACGCTCATGAACCTGATCAATCAGGTCCAGGATACGGAAGATCGGCTCCGGATCGCCCGCACCATCGTTAACCTGTCGGAAGAACAGTATGCCTCCATGCTGATTTTCTATCGCCTGAGCGGGCGGACAGACATCCTCTCGATCCTCCCTCAACTGGCGGAGACCGCCCTTGCCGCCGGGGACCGGCCTCTGGCGATCGCCCTCTTCCGGCGCGCCCTTCCCGATGCCATGATGAATTTTCATACCGGCATTCCGATGGTTCTCCAGCTCGCGGAGCTTCAGCTTGAAGAGGGGGAGAAGGAAGCCGCCGCCGCGACCATCCGCGGCCTATACTCCTTCTCCCGCACCTCCGCTCTCCGGGCTTCGAGCCCGGATTTCGCCGCCATCCTGCAATCCCTTATCCTCCAGGTCATCAACCCGGGAGACGATCAGGGCGGGGAGAGCACCCTCAAGCGGCTCGCCCGCATGGCAAAAGAGACCGGCACCTTTGAGGAAATGCTGGCCGTCCTGGAGAAAAAACCGGCCATGTATTATATGCCCGTCAGCGACTTTCTCCCCCTCCTGTTGCGGACCTATGCCGGAGAAAAGGATGCGATCCCCCAATGGCGCCGGATCGCTTCGGGCGAAACGGCGATTCCTTATCCCTTCGGAACGTCCATCATACTCTACACCGTTGAGGCGCTCCGGAATGAAAAGGACGCCAAAAAGCTGATCAGCCATCTGCTCTCCGTCGCCCCGCCGGACCCGCAATATAACCACCAGAGCCTCGGCTATCTCGCCCGGCTCCTGCCGATGATCGGCAAATTCCTTTCCGATCCCGCCATCCTCCGGCATCTCGATACCCGGCTTGAAATGGCGCTCCAGCAAAACAACGGCAGGCTGGTTCATCAGGAGCTTTATTACTCTTCGGTGCTGGATTTACTGCTGCGCCATGGCCTCAACGACCGCGCCATCAAGCTCTTTGAAGCCAGCGCGCCGGACCGCGCCTCCGGTTATCGGACCTCCCGGCTCATCGCCATCGAAGCGAAGATCCGGGGCCTGCGCGATCCGGGGGCCTTCGTTCTGGTCCCCGTCGCGGAACCGACCGGCGAGGGCCAGCTTCGCCTCCGCTGGTCCACCAGCATGGAAACCGGCGATGAACGCGGTTTCTCCGTCGGCTGGACCGCTGCCCCCATCGGGAAACCTCCCCGCTTTGCGGAGGTGGAATTTCTCGCAGGAGCCAACATCGCCACGCTTGAACCGGTCGCAAAAGTGAACCGCCCCGCAGCCGAAGGAAGCGTCAAGGCCAAGGTAAAGAGCCCCTTCGGGTTGATTCAGGCGCGGTGGAAACTCCCGGACGGCACGCTGCACGAAGGACCGCTCACACCTTATGCAACGGGCGCCAACCTTCTGCGCGAGCAGGATTTCCCGATCAAATCGGCCCGCTTCCGGTCCGGAGAGCCGGGCCCGTTGGGACCGGAATCCGCCTTGGTTTACGAGGCGAATTCATCCTCGCAGGCGGCCTCCCTGCCCCTGGCGATGATTCCGTGGAAGGAAGACGGTACGGACGTCATCATGGTTTCGGGATGGGTGCGCGGCAATACCGGAACGGGGCAGCTCCCGCAACTCCGGTTTGCCTTTCAAACCGATGGAGGGGAACAGCAACATCAGCTTTCGCTTCCCAGCGTGCTGCCGGATCAGTGGATCCCCTTCTTCAGCATGCTGACCCGGAACTCCCGCACCGGATCAGGCCTTCGCGTTCCCGAAAATGTCGGGACGATCCGGATGTCCATCACCCCCTCCAGCGAATACCGCGGAAGCGTCATCCGGCATGAAGCGGCTTTCGCCGGGCTGCGGGTCGTTTCCCACCCCGCGGAGGCCGATCCGGAATTGCCTTCCACCTTCTGGAAGGAGTTGCGGGAGGCGCTCAACCGCCGGGAATTCGCCCGGGGAGCGGAAATCCTGCTCGGCGGGCTCCGCTCCCATCCTGTGCCGATTCTTCAAAACAATTTCGTCCAGAATCTCAAACAGATCAGCGAAGGGGGGGAATCGCTCGATCCCTTTTTCACGCTTCTGAGCCGCTCCGCCTTTTACCTCCCGGACCCGATCCGTTCCCGGCAGACGGCGCTCAACAACCGGGATACCCTTCTCTTCCTGATCGAAAAGGCGACGAAGGGCCCGCAATCCGCCGCTGCCCGCAAGTGGCTCCAGACGCTTGCCCGCGTGCCGCTGGATAAAGAGCTGCGCAACACCTGTGCCATCCGGCTTTTTCTGGCGAAACCGGAGAGTGAACTCGCCAAAGTGACGGCCCCGGAGATTCTCGGGCTTCTCGGTTATCCGGTCGCCGAAGACCCCAACCGGCTGATCCGGACGGGGCAACAGGCGGACGATCTCTCCGAGGTTCTCGGCCTGGTCGCCCGGCTCAAGCTCGAACCGGCGATGCTGGAGGGGCTCCGCAAGGAAAAGCTCACTCCCCGGGCGATCGGGATCACCCGGGCGCTGGAGGCCCGGCTGCTGCTGGAGAGCGATCCCGCCGCCGCGCTGGAAGCCTGGAAGGCTTCCATCACCGCCCGCACGCCGCCGAACGGGCAGGCCGGCGGCATTTCAGGGGAGGTTGAAAATCACCTGATTGCGCGCTTCATCGCGTCCGATCTCGATCCGCAGCTTGTCCTTTCGGCTCTGGACCAGTGGGCCGATCTTTACCGCTCCTACCAGGCCGGACGGCGGCCGGACGGCTACTTCACGCTTCTCTGGAAGGAGACGGAGCCGCCCATCAGGCACCGCGCCGCCTACCGGAGCCACTGGGTGGAGACGGCGCTGGAGCACTTCAACACTTCGGGGGATCGGGGGGTGAGCGAGGAGATGGTCCGCAACCTTGCCACGGAGCTTTCCGCCGCGAAGGACTGGAAACGCCTTGCTCCCCTGCTCGACCAGGCGGAGAAAGACCGTTCGCTGGGCTCCAGCACCATGCGCAGGGAGATCGCCCGTTTCCGCGCCCGCCTCGCCTTTGCGCAGGGGAATGTGGAGGGAATGTGGCCGGTGGTCTGGGTCAAGCCTTCAGAAAAAGAAGGGCAGGCCACCCTCTGCTGGCAGTGGAGCGCCCGAACAGGCGGCAAAAACGAGTTTTTATCCGGGGTCATTGTCGATTCTCCGGCTCCGGGAGAGACCGCTGCCGGCCAGCAAGGCGTGGAAATCCTCTTCGGTGAAAAACCCGGGGCTCTCGAAACCATCCATCAGAGCCGGGGAACCGATGCCATGGGAAGCGTCTCCCTTTCCCTTCCCAAGCCGTTCGGCTTTCTTCAGGCGGTCGCCACCGTCAATGGCCGGAAGATCGCCGGACCGGTCATGGTCCACGCCGCGGGCAAGCGGGTCTTTCCAAAGGGCGACCTCCTCCCCATGCTTCGGGAAGGCGCTTTGCCCATCGGTTCCGGCTTCGTCCGAAAATCCGGCGCGACGGCCCCGGACGGCTCCCCCGGCCTGATCATCATCCAGGCCAACAACCCGATGGCCCGGACCTATCGCGGGCCGGAGTTTCCCGTGGAATCCGGGCGGTATTATCTGCTGCGCGGCTGGTTCCACCCGCCCCAAAACGGCCATCCCGGGCCCGGGGTGTGGCTCAAAATCAAACTCGAAGGGGGCGGGCAACGCGACTATTCCGGTCTGACGCGCCAGAGCTCCCTGCCCGCCAACCAGTGGGGATCGTTCTACCAGATCGTTTCCACCCCCTCGCCGGCCAACGGTCAGGCGAAGGCGGTCAGTATCACCCCGGAGATCCGTCTTCAAGGCTCCCAATACGAACTCGCGGGGCTGGAACTCGTCGAAATCGGTGAAAACGGCCTGACACAATGGCTCTCCGAAATAACGCAACTGGCAGACCGCCGAAGCAACGCGCCCGATCCCGAACCGGCGCAGATCGACCGGCTGATCGAACTCGCCCGGCAGGAACCGGCAGCCGCCATGACTCGCTACGGTCAGCAGATCGCCGCGACCCTGCAAAAAGCCGGGCGGTATGAGGAACTCGCCTCGCTACTGCACCAGGCCTTTGATACGGAGATCAACCCGATCTTTCCGGACACCTCCCGGCAATCCCTTTTCTCGCCGATCCTACGCATTCTGATGGCTTCGAAATGCCCCGAACCGGTCCGGATGGACGTTATCGAGCTGGGTATCGCGCATCTGGCAGACCCGTCCAATCCACGCTGGAGCGGTTTCCGGCTCGAAGGAATGAAGCACTTCCCCGCCGAGAGGAGGGAGGCGCTTCGCGAGGAGACGCTCCGGCTGCTGCGCGAAAGTTTTTTCTCGGCGGACCCGGCGCAAACGGCCCGGATGGTGTATCTGCTTTTCGGCAGGGAACATCAACGCAGGGATCTCCCCCACCTGCCCCTGCCCGAGAGGCAATCGACCCATCCGTTGCTGGAGCTTCTTTTCGCCCTGAACGATCCGTCCCTCTTTACGCAATTGCTCCAGATGGGTGAGACCGACAAGCTCCCGCTGGCCACTTGGGAAAAGGCGTTCTGCCTGCTCATCTTCGAAACGGGTAAAGCCGGATTCCAACCCGATACCGACGACTGGCGGCAGCGGGTGAACGCCGCTTTCGCCGGTATCCCCAAAGGCCAATCCCTTCCGGGCCGGGACTGGCCCGCCCTGCTGGAGAAGGCGTTGGTCACCGGCGAGGCCCCTCCGGCCATTCTCCATTATCACCACCAGCGGCGCTACGAATGGATCACCGGGCAGAACATCACCAACCAATTTCTGCTCACGGAGCTGATCTATTCCACCAACCGGCTGGTCGCCTCATCGCTCGCACAGGGTGACCGGGAGGCCGCCCTGAAAACGGCGGACGCCCTCGGCGAACAGCTCGGGCGTTTCAAGCGCCCCGTCAACGATGCCACGCTTACCCAACTGCTCGCCTTCCTCCAACAGCTTGACGAGGCCGGGGAGAACGCACGGAGCCGCGCTCTCTACGCCGCCGGGCGCGATTTTATCGTCAAATCCCGGAAGAAAAAACCGGAGTTCGAGCGTTATGAAACGGCGGCGGCCACCCCGGAACCGTCCGTGACCCCTCCTCCGCAGGCATCTCAAACCTCCGAGTGACGCCGCCGCCGGTATTCGGAGGGGGTGGAGCCGCAGGCCCGGCGAAAGGCGAGGTGGAAGTAATGATCGCTGCCAAACCCGCAGGCCGCCGCCACCTCCTTGATGGTCCGGGCCGTGCGGGAAAGGAGCAGCCGGGCCTGCCGGAGCCGCAACCGGGTGAGGTACTCCTTCGGGCCGACCCCCGTGTCGCCGCGGAAGAGCGCGCGAAACCGGGTGGAGGTGATCCCGGCCTCTTCGGCCAGCGCCTCCACGTTCAGTCCCGGGCACCCGTACTCCTTTTCCATGCGCCCGATGGCATGGAGTACGCGCCGGTCCAGCCCCGGCTCCGCCGCTATCGGTTCGAAGGCGGCCCCCGCCTGTAGCTGGAAGGCCAGCAACTGCTTGAGAAAGGCTTCCGCAAAAGCCGCCGCGGCCTCTCTCTCCTCCCAGTAAAGATGGGTCATCCGCCGCAGCGCCTCCAGATCATGCCTCCCATGCATGAGCCGTCCCCGTGTGGCGGCGCAACGGGCCAGCAGCGGCCTCCCCCAACGGTCGTGAATCTGCGCGTGAAGGGATATCTGGTGAAGCCGGGCGGCCCCCTCCCCGATCTCCAGCCGGTGCGGTGTTTCCTCCGGCAGCATCAGGAAATGGCCGGGCTCAAGTTCATACGACTCCCCCTCCAGTTCCACGTGCAGCCTTCCGGTCACCGGAAAGAGAAAGAAATGATCGGAGCAGGTCCGCCACGCCAGCCGCCACGGCGCGCGATTGCGGAAAAAACGGCAGAAAACGAAGTCGTACTGATACGCCGTCAAAATTTCGGCGAGCACGGCCCGCTCCGGCGCTTCGAGCAGAAAGGAAAGAGGATCGGAGAACTCAGGCATTGGGAGTTTCGTTTATTATACCGTTCTTGCGTTACTTGCAGTAGCAGACGGGTAAAAACAGGCGCAGAGTTTTTTGCGGATCAGGAAAAGGGCATTGCGAGGGAATCCCCCGGAGAGCGCCCTTTTTCACAACCCAATTCATCCCATGCTAACACCCATCACGGATCAACAATGGCAGGAGTACGAGGAGCTTGGCTACCTCAAAATCGGTTCAGTCGGATCAGACTGGTTACGAAAAATGCAGGAACGCATCGACGCCATCATGCTCGGCAGGGCCGCCGTCAACTACAACCGAATGCTGATGCAGCGCGACAGCGAGAGCGGCCGTTACGAAGACGCCGGAGTCCAGAGCAAGGGATTCAAGGGGGCCACGCTCGAATACCGGAAGATTCAGGATCTCGAGTACGACCCGCTCTTTCTCGAATACCTGCAACACCCGGTGTTTGAGGCTCTTTGCCGGCGGGTCTACGGCGAAGGGGCCGGGGTCGCCATTTTCCGGGCGATGTTCATGAACAAACCGGCCAACAAGGGGACGTTCCTCCCGTGGCATCAGGACCGCTGGACGAGCCTCGACCGCGACCCGCTCCTGACCGTCTGGACGGCGCTCGACCCGGCGACGAAGGAGAACGGCTGCGTGCAGGTGATCCCCCGCAGCCACCGCCACGGCCTGATCAACCCGACGCACCATTCCGGCTTCCTGAGCACGGCCCAGACCGCGGCGATCTGCACGGAAGACCGGATCGTCCATGTGGAGCTGGAGCCGGGGGAAGTCGTCATTCTTCACAATTACCTGCTCCACGCCAGCGACATCAACCGCAGCAGCCAGTCCCGCCGCGCCTTCAGCGTCTGTTACATGGACGCGGCGACGTTGCAGAACGGAGAGCCAAACCCGTTCCCGGTGGCCTTCGGGCAAGGGGCGCTTGCACCCTCCCGATTGGAGCCGGGGGCCCCGGTGGAAGCGGCCGGAACGTAAGGTTCACGGTTTTTCGGCGGCTTCGGAGGGCGTCCCTTCCGGAGCCGCTTTTTCTTTTTCAAGAAGAGCGTGCACCTCCGCAAGCTGTTCCGGCGTGAGCGCCAGATCGCGCAATTCCGCCTCGACCGCCCCGGGAGCGAGCCGCCCGGAGGCGCGCAGGTAGGCCACAATCGCCGCGCCGGGCCGGTTCTCCGGGTTGCCGCAGAGGCGGCGCAGCGCGTGTTTGGCGGCCACGGGGTCTCCTTCCTTGAGAAGCAGGGTGATCCAGGCGAGGTGGACCGTCGGCTCCAGCGCGGCGGGGTCTGCGTTCACGGCCCGGAGAAGCAACCGGCGGGCAAGCGGCAAATCCCCCAGCTCAAGGGCGAGCGGCGCGAAATGTTTGTTCCAGGCCGGTTCGAAAAGGGCGAGCGTCGCCCCGCGCTCCAGCAGGCCGAGCGCCTCCTCGCGACGCCCGGCCTGTTGCAAGGCGCGCGCATGGCGGATGAGCGCCGCCATGTCCATCATCGTCCGCCGATAGAGTTCCCCGGTGATCTCAGCCGCCTCCGGTAGCAGCCCGCTGGCCCGGAAGCGTTTTTCCAGCGCGTCGAGCTGTTGCGCCGGGGTATCGCGCCGCCGCAACAGGTCAGGCAGGAGCCCGGCGGCCTGCGCGGAGTCCCCGCTCTCCAGGAGCGTCCCGACCAGCCACGCTCCGGCGATTTCCGATCCGTGCGCCCATCCCTCGCGCATCCGCTCCAGACGCGCCGCCACGGGAAGCCGCTCGCGGCTGAAATCAAACCAGTCCGAGAGAAATTCCGGCCGGTCGGCGAGTTGATGGAGCCGTGCGAGCCAGCGCGGGGCATGCGGCGATCGCGGCCCGGCAAGGAGGATCGCCTCGCGCTGGTACTCGTAGGCGGCCCGCGGTTTATCGGCTTCCGTGGCGATCCCGACCGCCCGTATCAGGAGGACAAGCCCCTCGTACTCTTTCCCGGCCCCGGCAAACGCCCGGGCCACCGCGATGAGCAGGGCCGGTTCGCTTCCCCGCGCCAGCTCTTCGCCGATGCGGAAGGCTTCCGGCAACTGATCCAGTTGCGCAAGGAGGATGGCGCGGCGGGCGTCGAGTTCCCCGGCCCGGCGGGGGGCTTCGCGGAGGGTTGCCAGCGCTTTCTCCCGCTGACCAAGCCGGAAAAGGGCTTCGGCAAGGCCGACCCGGTAGTGGGGATGCGTGGCCTGCGCCTCAATCAGTTCCCGGTAGGCGGCGGCGGCCTCCGCCCACTGCCCCTGCTCCCCGTAATAACGGGCGAGGAGTTCACGCACCCGCTGGTCCGCCGGGGCGATCGTGAGAATCTTGCGGGCCAGCGCGATCGCCCGGGGACGGTCCTTGCCGGCAAGGTAGTTGAGCACAACCGGGCTGGCGATGAGATCCGCCTCCGGCTGCTCCTCCCACGCGGCGATGGCCGTTTCCAGAAACGCGGAATCCCGGGAGTCCGCGATGATCCGCGCGATCGAACCGGACGCCCCGGAACGTTTCCAGACCTCCTGGGAAGCGATCCGGGCCAGCGAACGGAATCCTCCGCTTTCCAGAAGGGCGTTCAACTGGGTGAGGTTTTCCGTCGGGATATCCCCCAGCCTTTCATTGAGGCTGCGCCGCGCCTCGTCCGGCTCCATATCGGCAAGTTGCAGCGTCATCAGCCGCATCGCCATCTCCCGGGTGAAGGCCGCGCTCTGGGGCCCCTCCATCGCCACCGCCGCGGGGTCTTCGAGCGCTTTTTCCCAGAAGTAACGGGCGGCTTCATCGAGGTTCCACCCTGCAAACCGCGCCCCCAGCATCAGCCGATAGCTCCAGACCCGGTCCGCGACGGTCCCCTGCCCTCCGGTGGTCGGGCGCAGTTGCAGCAGCTCATCGAGCGCCGTCTTCATCGGCTCCGCCTCTCCGGCCAGCGCGGCGAGCAGGGCCCGTGTCAGCGCGGAATGAAGGGGCGAACCGGCATGGGCCGCCGCCACTTCACGGCTCCAGCGGTCGCGTTCCGGTTTGGAAAAGAGGAGGTAAAGCACCCGCTGGGCGCTGTAGGTCGGCGCGTCGGGGAGGTCCGCCGGTTCCGCCGCGACGCTCCGGAGGAGTTCCTGCGCCTGCGCGCGGTTGCCCGTTCCGATCAGCCACTGGGCCAGAAGGTAGTCAAACCCGCTCCGACCGCCCACGGGAGCGATCCGCCCGCCGATCGCCGCCGCTTCGGCAAACCGGTTGCGCCCCGCCAGCGTCACGGCGATCGGCTCCAGCCAGGTGGCCGGGGCGGCGGCAAAGAGGGTCTCCACCGGGATCGGCTCGTTAAGCAGCGCCCATTCCGAAAACACGCCGCGAAAGAGATCGTGGTCCTCGGGCAGGCGCTCCGGAGCCCAGAGCCAGCGGGCGAGGGTTCCCCAGTCGCCCTGCCGCAGGAGTTCCCAGACCAGGGCGGCCCGCACGCTCCGGCCCGCTCCCGGGCGCGCCGCCAGCCGCAGCAGGAGCGCGGAGGCTTCTTCATCGGCACCGGCGAAGACGGCGGCCCAGAGCGTTTCCGAAGGGAGCGCCTCCCGCCACCGTTCCATCCACGCCGCCCGCCCTTCCGGGGAAACCTGCCGGGCCAGCGCCCGGATCGCCTCCAGCCGCCAGTGCGGCTCGGAGCGCCCGGGCATCCGTTCATGAAAGAAAACCGCATCCGCCGCGGAAGACCCGCCGGGGCTCATCATGGAAAAAAGGGCGCGCAGCCGGTTGCCGATCGACGCCGGGGCGGGCGGAAGGATCAGTTGATCCCCGCCCGGCGGCACGGATTCAAGAATCCGCCCGGCTGCCGCGGTCACTTCCGCCGGTTGGCCGGACCAGCGCAGGAGCAGCAGGGCGGCGGGGACCGATTCCGGCTCCCCCCGATACGCCTGCCGGACGATCTCCAGCGCCCGCGCGCGGGAGAGCGGCTCCAGATAACGGGCGGCAGCCAGAAGGGCCTCCGTCTGCCGGGGGAAACGGCGGACCACCTCTTCCCAGGTGGCCCCTGCCGCTTCGTCCTCCAGCGCGGCGGCTTCCAGCGAAGCCAGCTTCAGCCATTCGTCCACGCCCGGCTCCGCCAGGAAACGGAGGCGGAGCCGCTGGTGCCGGGCCGCCGCGGCGAAATCGTAAAGCGATTCGCACTCCGCCACGAGCCCCGCCTGCGCCGCCGCACGGTCCGGCACGGCCTCGGCGGCCTCGCGCAGCGTTTCGTAAGCCTGACGGCTCTGTCCCCGGGCCTTGAGCACTTCGGCCAGCGCCCTGGGCTGCCACGGTTTGCGTGTCGGCGCGGAGGCGCCGGCGCGGAGTTTCTCTTCCAGCCAGGGGAGTTGCCCACGCTCCCGGCAGGCGGTGATCAGGTCGCGCAGCACCACCGGGTCTCCCCCCTGCTCGTTCAGGGCTTCCCAGAGCAGATCGCGCCGCGATTCATGCATCCCGAGCTGTTCCATCGCCCGCGCCAGCGCCGGGAGGATTTCGACCCGCCGCGCCGGGGTGGCGCTTCCGTAGAGCCGCTGCCAGGTGGCCAGCGCGTCGTACCAGCGCTGGGCCTGTTGCTGGGCGTTGGCGAGATCGGTGAGAGCGGCGGTGTCCCCTCCCCCGGCCAGTTCCTCCAGCAGCGGCAGCGCTTCATCGTGGTTGCCGTACTGAAGAAGAATCTGCGCCACCTCACGGAGATACCGGGCGCGCTCCCGCGGCAACCGCTCCGCCAGAAGCCGGGCGGTCTTCAGGGCGGCTTCGCGGTCGTTGGTGGCCCGGGCGATCGCCAGCGCCAGTTGATGGGCGGGAATGCTATCGGGAGCCTTTTCCAGAAGCCGGGCCACGGTTGCCCGGGCTTCGTAGAGATCCCGGTTCCAGAACTGCCAGCGGGCATGCCGGATCTGCCCCTCCTCCGAGGTGTCCCGGCCGAGCGCCTGGATGAATGCAATCAGTTCCGGATTCCGTGAGGAGCCCCGGACCCCTCCCGGCAGCGGCGCGACCGGCGCGGAAAGGATCGTCTCCATGGCGCGGGCGGCGTCCGAACCGGAGGGATCGCCTTCCTCCGGGGTCGCTCCCCCGCCTTCGAAGGTCTGGAAAAGGCGCTGATCGGCTTCCAGCCGGGCTTCCGGTGTGGCGGCCAGCGCGTACGCCCGTTGCAACCGCTCGCGCGCCTGCGGAAAACGTTTCGCCTTGAGGTAAAGATCGCCCAGCGCCATCGGGTAAGCGGCCTCCCCGGGTTGCAGCGCGATGGCCGCCTCCAGCGCGGCGATCGCCCCGGCATCGTCCTGATGCTGGCGGAGGATTCCGGCGATCTTGAGATGAGCCTGAGCCCGCGCGGCCTCCGGGTCCCCGGAACGGACCAGCCGCCCGAGGGCTTCCCGCGCCTCCTCCGGCCGTTTGCGGGAGAAGAGAAACTCCGCCAGCGCCACGGGATCGCCCCCCGGGCGGCGGAGCCGCGCTTCAAGGGCGTCGAACATCCGGTGCTCTTCGTAAAAGGCGATCCGCCGGGCGTTCCAGGTTTCATCCTCGGGCAACCCGTTTTCCAGCCGTTGGCGGGCGGCGGCGGCGTTCCCCGCCGCCAGATCGAGCGCGGCCCGCTCCAGCACCAGTTCCTCCCGGTGCGGCGGGTTCGCGGCCAGCACTTCATCCAGCCGCCGGGCCGCTTCCTCGCGGCGGCCCTCCTTCCGGCTCAGGCGGGCGAGGCGGATGCGCGCATCGAGATCGTCGGGAGCCTGCGCCGCCAGTTCCTCCAGCGTGGCCCGGAGCGCCTCCGTGTCGCCCTCGCTCTCCTGAAGCATCGCCAGAAGCGCGAGCGCCTGCGGGTTCCCCTTCCCGGCGGCGGCGCGCCAGCGCTTGCCGAGCGCCTCCGTCTGCCCCGTCCGGCGGGCCAGGCGGATCATTTCCTGCGCCACCTCCGCGTACAGCCAGTGGTCCGGGGCCACGAGGTCGAGCGCCCGCTCCAGCCGCTCAAGCGCCTCCCGCGCCTTCCCCTCCCCCTCCAGCAAACGGGCGTGCGCCCGGTAGGCCGCCGTCCGCGCGGCGGGATCGCCCTCTTTTTCCAGCACGCGATAATGCGCGATCGCTTCCTCCGGCATCCCGTGCCCGGCGTAAAGCTCCGCGAGCCGGGAGCGGAGGCCCTGGGGGTTCGCCGCGTTTTTGAGCATCCCTTCCCAGGCCCCGGCCGCCTTGCGCGGTTCCCCGGCGGCCATCCAGGCGTCCCCCAGCGCCTGAAGTGTCTCCGGGCGGGTGGCATCCCCTTCCGGCAACAGGGAGAGCGCCTTTTCCAAAGCCTGCGCCCGTTCTTCGGGGGGAAGCTCGCCCGCCATGGCCTGAAGCGGGAGCGGGCTCTCCGGCTTCAGCGCCGCCGCCTGCCGGAACGCCTCCAGCGCCTCCGCCCCCTTTCCGGAACGCCGCAAAAAGAGCCCTTGAATCATCCGGGCGGAAAAATCCCCCTTCTCCCCTGCGGCGGCATATCCGGCGAGCCACTCCTGCGTTTTTCCCTCTTCCAGCGCGATTTTCCAGAGCCGCTCAAGCACCGTCCCCTCGCGGGGATTGGCGGCGAGCATCTCCCGGTAACGCTCGACCACGCGCGGATCGGTCGCCGCGCCGGAACCGGCGGACCAGCCCAGCCAGAGGAGCAGGAGGAACGCCCACCTTCGCGCCCGCCGCCGCGAATGCCGTCCGGCGGCGGAGGGGAAGCGATCGGAAACGCTCGGAGGGAAGGGATTCATCGGGGTGCGCAATTTTCAGCCCGCCGTGCTCATGGGGCGATCTCCGCGACGAGCCGCCCGAGCGTTTCCACCCCCCGGACGAGCCCTTCCTCATCGGCCCTGGCGGCGTTCAGGCGCACAAAACGGCGCGAACACGGCGGAGCCCCCGGCGTTTCGGCGAAAAAGGCGCTGCCCGCGGCGAAGACAACCCCCTGCTCCCGGGCCCGTTCCCGAAGCATCGGCAGGTCGGTCCCGCGCGGCAGTTCCGCCCAGAGCATGAAACCGCCCTCCGGCGCTTCGACCCGGGTGCCTTCGGGGAAGCTCCGCCCGATCGCCTCCAGCACGAGCCGACGCCGCCCCCGGTTGCGCTCCCGCAGCCAGTCGAGATGCGGATCGAGCGAACCGCGCTGGATGAACCGGCGCAGGGTCACCTCCGGGATCACCGAGCCGTGCAGATCCTGCTGGCACTTTTTCGTCGCGAACGCATCGTGAAGCTCCGGGGTGCCCGGGACGCAATAGCCGACGCGCAGCGCGGGAGCCACCGTCTTGGAAAAGCTCGTCACGTAGGAAACCGTGCTTCCGTCGTCATGGGCGAGACACGGGACGGGAGCACCGCCGTCGGAGAGTTCGCCGTAGATGTCGTCTTCGATGAGCCGCACCCCGGTCTCCCGGCAGATTTCCACCAGCCGTCGGCGCGCCGGTGGCGGGAGGGTGGCTCCCGAGGGATTGGAAAGCGAGGTGCAGACGACCAGGCATTTCGGCTTCCAGCGTTCCAGCAGGGGGCGGGCCGCCTCCGGGTCGAGCCCCGCGATGCCGTTGACGGGCAGGGGCAGAATCCGCGCGCCCATGGCGGCGATCAGCTCCAGCAGGCCGTAATAGGCGGGAGCTTCGCACGCCACGGTGTCGCCCGGTTTCACCAGCACCGCCAGCATCAGTTGGAGCGCCTGCGTGCAGCCGGTGGTGATCACGATCTCCCCTCCCCCCAGCCGGGAAACGCCGCGCGCCCTCAGCCGGGCGGCCAGAAGATCGCGCAGTTCGCGGTCCCCCTCCGGATGATGGTAGCCGTAGATCGCCGCGCCCTCGGCGTGATAGACCTCCTCAAAGGCTTCGCGCAGCGTGGCGGCGGGAAGCGCGTCCGGGCCGGGCACACCCGCGGCCAGATTGATCACTCCCCCCAGATCGGCCTGGCGCATGAAATCGACCAGACGGGCGGGGGCATCAAAGGAGAACGGCTCTTGCATTGTGCGGCAAGATCGCAGGAAAAGAGCCGCCTTTCCAGCAAAGTTCAGGGTTGGGCGGCGGTTCCGGCGGCCGTTTGACCGGCGGCATCCGCGGCCCGGCGCGAAAACCCCTCGGCCATCTTGTCGTTTTTGGCGACGCCGAAGCCGTTCTGGTACATCCACGCCATCAGCGCGAGGGCCGAAGGCTCGTTGTTGAACGCCGCCTTGCGGCACCAGAAGACGGCTTCCTCCGGGTTGACGGGCACCCCGTTGCCCTGCGAGAAAAGGCGCGCGAGCGTCGCCTGGGCCAGCACGTATCCCTGCCTTGCCGAACGGCGATACCATTGAAGGGCGCTCCCGACGTTCTTCTCGATCCCGAGCCCGGTTTCGTACATTTTCCCGAGGTTGAACTGGGCGGCGGCGTTCTCCTGTTCCACCGCCTTGCGATACCATTGGAGCGCCTCGCCCTGATCCTGCTTCACCCCGGCTCCTTCCGAATAGAGAAGGCCGAGATTGCACTGGGCATCGGCGTGGCCCGCCTCCGCCGCCTTCCGGTACCAGTCAAACGCTTCGTACGGGTTCTGCACAAAAGTCGGCGCGCCGAGGTGATACATCAGGCCGAGGCGAAACTGGGCCTCCACGTATCCCTGGTTGGCCGCCTTGCGCAGCCATTCGCCGGTCAGGATGAGATCCCGGGGCATTCCGCCGAACCCTTCGAGATGAAAGAGCCCCATCAGGTACTCTCCCTCCGCGTGTCCGGCCTCCGCCGCGGTGCGCACCAGCGCCGCCGCCCGCGCGAAATCCTTCTCCACACCGCGCCCGGCGATGTACATCCGGGCAAGGTTGACGCAGGCGTCCATGTTCTGCTGGTCGATCGCCTTGCGATACCACCCGATGGCCTGCGCGTCATCCCGCGGAACCCCTTCCCCGTTGGCGAAGAGCCAGCCGAGCGTGTTCTGCGCCACGGCGTCGCCCCCCTCCGCCGCTTTCCGATACCAGAGCGCCGCTTGCTCCGGGTTGGCGGCTTCCGGCTTCGTACCCCGGTTCATCAGATGGAACCAGCCGAGCATCCGCATGGAGGGGGCGTGCCCGAGGGCGGCGGCGGCCTCGAATTTCCTGAACGCCGCCTGATCCCTCTCCGCATCCGCCTCCCCTTCGATCAGCCGCGCTCCTTCGGCGAAAAGCCGCTCCGCCTGATCCGGGGGGCGGATTTCCGACGGAGCCGCGCCCGCGAGGGTCGCGCTCAGGATCAGCGCCATGCCGAACCACCGGAGGGGCCGGTGTTCCTTCCCGGAGAATAAAGAGAGGCGTCTCATGAGGAGCAGTGGAAAAGGATACTGCCCCGGAATCGCGGAAAAAGCCAGTTGGAACCTTACCCCTTGATCTCCCGGTAGGCGTCGGTGAGTACGCGATGGCGGAATGCGCCGCCGAAGCGGAGGCTCTCCGGCAGCCGCCCCGCCGCCGTGTGCCGGGCGAACATTTCGTCCATGAGCGCCTTGATCTTTGGGAGCGAAAGGGTGCTTGAGGTGTTCGGGTCGAGCATGGCGGCCTGATAGAGGTAATCCCGGTTGGACTCCACCGCCCCGCGCACGATCAGATCCTGCACGTGGATGTTCGTGCTGTTGAGCGCCGCGATCTGCGGCGGCAGGTCGCCGATGACGGTGGGCGTCACCCCGGCGGCGTCCGCCACGCACGGGACTTCCACACAGCAATCCCCCGGCAGATTGGAAATGAGCGCCCCGCCCCGGTTGTGGACGTTGCCGTTGAAAAGATACGGCGTGTTCGTCGTGATGGCGTTGATGACGTGGCTCGCGTACTCCACGCTGCGGCGGTACGGCAGCGGGATCACCCCGCGCCCCTCCCGCAGGTCGGCCTCCAACTGATCCACCGCCCGGTCGAGATCGCGGATGGTCCCCAGATAACCGACCACCCGGAGCCCGGCGCGCCGGGTCGCCTCCGCGTCTTTGAGGTAATACGGGAGGTATTCCGCGCAATGGCCGCTGGTCTCCGTAATGAAGTAGCCCAGCCAGTGGGCCAGCTCGATCCGCACCGGGTCGAGCGCGGTGAGATGCGGGATTTTCATCGCTTCCCAGAGCCGGGGATAGAGATCGACCCCGCGCGATTCAAACCGGAGAAAGGCCGCCATGTGGTTGATGCCCGCGCAGGTGTAGCTCAGGTCGGGATCGTCGCCGAGCGCGGTCCACCGCAGCCATTCCTCCGTCCGCTCCGGGCTGTTCCATGGCTTGCGGAAATGCGCCGCGATCTCCTCCTCGGGCACGTTCACCATCTCCACGAGCATCCGCATCAGTTGCGCGGTATGAACGATGCCGTGGCAAAGGCCCACCACCCGCACGGAGGTTTCCCGGGAGACGGCCAGCACGTGGGTCGCCATCGGGTTCGTGTAGTTGAGGAGCAGCGCCCGGGGCGCGCGCCGCTCCATCTCCCGCGCGATGTCGAGAAGCACCGGGATCGACCGCACGGAGCGGAAGATCCCGCCGACGCCGAGCGTATCCCCCACCGTCTGCCGCAACCCGTGGGAAAGCGGCACCTCCAGATCGGTGTGGACCGCCTCCGCGCCGCCGACCCCGATCATGTTGAGGACGAAATCCGCCCCCTCCAGTGAATCGCGGTAGTGAGCGGCGCTCTGGAAACAGGCGCGGGCTCCGAGTGTGGCGTTGATGGAGCGCGCCATGGAAAGCGCGATCCCGAGCCGCCGCTCGTCGGTATCGACAAGGTGGATTTCGCTCTCCGCCAGGGCGGGATACGAAAGGATATCAGCAATGATGTTGCGGCTGAAGACAGCCGACCCGGCTCCGATCAGGACGATTTTTGGCATAAAAAGAAAAAACTACGCCTCCGGGGCGGAAGGTTTCACCCGGGAAAGGTCGGCATAGAGAATCTGCTCGCGCATCTCCGCTTCCAGCGCCGTGGGAGGGATGAGCGCCATCTCTTCCCGGTCGGGATACGCGATCCACGAGTTTCCGGGATAAAAGTGTTCCCCATTGAAGCCGACGAGATTGGAGACGGCGTAGGTAACCCCCATCTGCCGGGCAAGCCGGCGCGCGTTCTCCCAGAGCCCGAGGGCCTCCTCCCTGAGCCGGGCATCCTGCGTGGGGCCGGTCTCGGGCGTGTATCCCGCCGAGGGATGAAGCAGGAGGTCGATCCCGAGCTTCGCGAACTGTTCGGAATAATCGGGCAACGCCCCGTCGGCGCAGACCAGAATACCGAAGGCGACTCCCTTCCATTCAAAACGCTCGCGCCGGGGCTCCACCGCGATCAATCCCGGCTCCCGGCAGGCGCTCACCCCCTTGCGCTGGCGGGCCACGCAACCGTCGGGATAGGCGACCAGATGCGAGTTGAAAACCCGCTCCCCGTCCCGTTCGAACATCCCCGCGCAGATCACCAGCCCGTGCCGACGCGCCATCGCGGTGAGGGCGGTGGTGATCGGGCCGCCGACCGGCTCCGCCACCCTGGCGAGCAACTCCGCCATCGCTTCGTAGGAATAGCCGCTGATGGCCCCTTCCGGAAAAAGAATCAGGTCCGCCCCGTTCCGCGCCGCCGCGGCGCAGTGATGCTCCAGGGTTTGCAGGTTCAGGGCCACCTCGCCCACCCGGGAGCGACACTGGGCTACCGCCAGAATGAAATTTTCTTCAGACATAAAAATCGCCGCGAACGGCGGTGGTTGTGAAGCGGGATGATTTTCCGGAAATCAATCTTTGGTCAAATAAAAACATTCTTTTTGTTTATCAATTTTTACTCAAATTCTCATTCCCCTTCATTCCCCTTTCCTTCGCTTCGTTCAATGAAAGCCCGGCAAGGCCCCGAATCCCGGCAATTCGCCCCTTTTTTCTCATAAAGTGATAATAGATTGGATTGACAGTGACATTAAGTTGTTCCAGTTTCGGTTTCATGCCTCCTGCCTCCCCCCTTTTCCGGACGCTTCCGGCGCTCCTTCTCCTGATCGGGTTTGTTTTTGGCTCTCTCTCCCCTTCCCGGGCGGAAGAGGACGCGGGCGGCGTCACCCTTTTCGCGGAGGGGGTGCCGGCCACCGTCCGGGTGAAAAGCCCGGAGCGGGGCGATCTCGGCGTGATCCAGCGGGTGCTCCTGCCGCACCTCGACCGGATGACGGGCGGGAAGTTCATCGCGAAACCATGGGTGGAGGGGGAGGAGGAAGGCGAACTCCTCTTCGAAATCGAACCGGGCGGGGAGGCTCCCGACGACGCGTTTCATCTCGTGGTAAAGGGGGGGCAGGTGCGGATCACCGCCACGGCCCGCACCGGCATTCACTACGGCTTTTACGAGCTTCTGGAGCGTCTGGGCTGCCGTTTCTGGTCGTATAACGAGGAGCTGATCCCCGGGCGGACGACGCTCACCGTGCCGCCGATGGATTACCGGTGGACGCCTCCCTTCCGGATTCACGACATCATGAGCCGGGAGGTTCAGACGGGGGAAAACGATTACCGGAACAAATCCCGGGGGCAATCCCCCCTCCACTTCAGCGGAGGCCACACGCTCTACCCGCTGCTCACCCCCTACGCGAAGGAGCATCCGGAGATTTACCCCCTGATCCGCAAGAAGGACAAGGCGACGGGCAAGGTGATCAGCGAAGGGCGCGCCGCCAATGACCTTCACTTCTGCTACAGTGCCGACGGCATCGCGGAGGCGCTCGCCGCCGCGCTGGAAAAGGAGGTGGAGAAGCACAAGGGCGATCTGCGCAACACGATCTATTTCGCCGGAATGGGCGACTGGTACGGAGGCCAGTGCCAGTGTGAGCGGTGCGCGAAAATCTACGAAGAGGAAGCGTGGACCGATCCCGACGGCAAGGTGAAACCGGGCTACACCGCCACGCTGCTGCGCATGATCAACCGGAGCGCGGAGATCCTCGAAGCCAGACACCCCGGGATCACGGTCGGCACGTTTGCCTACATGGGGCTGGAAGCGCCGCCCGCCAAAACCCGGCCCCGGGAAAACGTGGTGATCTACATGCCGCGTATCCGCCACTGCGGTGTCCACCCGGCGGCCACCTGCCCGGCGAACCGGAGCTTTCTGCTCAACCTCAAACACTGGTGCGAGATCGCGCCCGGCCGCGTCTATATCTGGGAATACGGGACGAGCTACGAAAACTTTCTCTATCCCGTGCCGATGCTCCGCTCCATCGCGCAGAACGTCATTGATTACCACCGGCTCGGCGTGGCGGGGGTGATGGTCCAGAGCAACTACATCACCACCGGGGGGTACGCGGCGGTGCTCAACAACTACGTCTGGACGCGCCTGATGCGGAACCCGGAGCAACCGCTCGAACCGCTCATCGCCTCCTTCATCCGCGATTACTACGGCCCGGGCGCCCCTCATGTGACCGCTTATCTGGCCGCGCTGGAAGCTTCCGTGAACGAACCGGAGCCGATCCATGCCAACGAGTTCACGCACCCGCTCAAGTCGTACCTGAAGCCGGAGGTGATCGCAAAGCTCAAGGGCATCCTGGAAGCGGGGCGCAAGGAGCTTGCCGCCGACCCGGAACCGGACTGGCTGCGCCGCTTTGAGGAACTCGCTCTCGGGGTGGAAGCCACGGAGTACTGGCAGCAAGGCCCGCTGGGCGAGCGCGACGGCAAATTGATCCGCCTCGACTTCGGCTTCGACACCTACCCGCACGCGCTGGAGATGCGCCGCTACAGCCGGGGCACCACGATCCGCGAATGGGGCGCGGCGGAGGGGTACTGGCAGGATCTCCCGCGTCGGCACGGCGGGCCGATCCGCTCGCTTCGCGATGGCGAGCTGGAAGTGCGCGCCATTCCCGCCCGGGGGGCGACCTTCGGCCCGGTGCTGGTTGGCGAACGCCCGGTGATCGCTTCGAGCGGCGTTTCCTCAGTCCGCTTCGGCACTTTTGACGAGGGTACGCCGAAGGATCACCTCGCCATGAGCGGCGAGGGCGGCATCGGAGCCTGGAGCCCGAACCCCAAATACACGATCTCCAACCGGGTCCACCTCGCCGACGGGCGGCGGGTGGAAAACGAGATCGCCTGCCGGGTTCTGACCAAAGACGCGAAGGAACGGGCGAAGCCGGTCGGCATCCGGACGGTCTACCCGCTCATCCTCAAACACCCGGATGTGGAAATCGCCTGGCGCGATGAAGCCGGAGAGTGGCATTCCGCCAAACAGCCCGTCAATCACCGTACGCCGGTGGAGATCAAGGGGGCGACGGCGTGGCGCGTCTCTTCCCGCCGCGCCGTGGTGATTGATGAATACCAGCCGCTGTCGGGCGGCGGGTCGTTCGAGGGGGTGCTGGGGCTCGAACCGGGAACGAATCGTTTCTACACCGAAGCCCGTTTCCCGATCGAAGCGGTCCCCTCGGAAACCGCCGTGCCGTGGGTGCGGCGGAGTCTGGAGGTGAAGGTGATCCCCCCTTCGTGGTAGGGCCTTGTGTGATGTGGATGTGGTAGAATTTTCGAGAAGATCGCAAGACGTGATCTCCGAGACCAAGAGACTTTCCGGTGCACACGGAAAGTCAGCGACGGCGAGGTTGCTAGGGCCTGGCCCCCTTT